>MDSW01169691.1_pt1 | contig 30814 bp, 25 predicted proteins | sample 811171 | NCBI WGS metagenome assembly MDSW01 (sample SAMN05326641, study PRJNA326480) | marine metagenome | isolation source: seawater | place: Atlantic Ocean: North West | collected 2012 | reverse complement strand
TTGTAATTCTTCAGCAGTCTTAATAATAACAGTTGAAGCTACAGCAGCAACTAAAATTAATGCAATAAATACAATCATTGCTCCAATACCAATAGACCCTCGCTCATCATTCCTGTTATATCTTCTCAAGTTTCCATCGTTCTTACTAGGCAACATTGTTTCTTTGTGATGAGTTATCATTTATGATGTTAATGTATAAAATAGACATATTTATCTTCTAAACACATTATTCAATTTAATATAAAGGAATAATATCTATACAAATAAAAATTAATTTTTACCTACATTTAAAACATCAACTTCTAAATGTACTTTTTGCCCAGGTCCTAAATTTTGTACAAATGGTAGTCTCATTGCTTCAAAGCCTTCAGGAAGCCAAGGATCTAGTATAATCCCTTCCATACTTTTAAGAGTTCTATTTTCCACTCTTATTTGGACTTTTAAGTGTCCATAATTAGCAAGATATCCTGTGGTAATTGATAATTTTCTTCCAAGCATTTTTTCTGATGTAATAGATCCAGATGGTCGCATTTCTACTCCTATCTCAATATATCCTTCTGGTGGAATTTCAGGTATTTCTGTCATCTTTGGACTTGTGACCCATCCAAGAGGAGTGGGGATTGACATCCTCATTGGCGACATATTATTATCACCTAAATTTTCTACTGTAATTACCATTAGTCCATTATTTGTACTTTCTGGCCATTTGGAATCTATTGATAGGAAAAAGTGATTAACTAAGAACGGACTTAATGCTTCTCCTGTTGGAACTGAACCTAAAACGCTTATGGCCCTTTCAAAGGCATCTGTAGCTGCTTTAAAATCATCTTGAGCTAATTTTTTTCTTGCTTCTCTTATCAGATTTAATGTTACTTCCTCGGAGTCGCTGAGGTCGCCAAGTTCATTCAAGTGTCTATTTATTATTGACAATGAACGTTCTAGTCCATGAGGGCCTAAAGCTGCAATTGCTTTTTCGACAGAATCAGCCGCGGCACCCCAATTGCCTTCTCTTAAAAATTGTAAACCGACTGTAACAAATTCGGATGAATTTAAATCGTTTTCATTTAACTCATCTAATTCGTCTAATTGCTTAGCTAATGAATTTAATGATCTTGATAATCCCAAAACTTGCTCTTCCAAAAAATCTGTTTCATTACTTAGTTTTTTGAGCATTCTTGACGCCTTTAATGGTCTATTTTTCCATATAGTATGCTGAATTTGTAGAGATTGTTCATCAATATGATCCAGAATCTTCAAAGTTGCTTCAGCGCCACCAGAATTACTCAATTCTACTTTCTTACTCATTCAATACCCCCTAAGCGGTTTTTTGGTTGGAAGCGTTTTGTTGAGGTTTGAGACGCTAATATTTTCTTTATTTTCATCGCCTTCAATTCTAATTGTCCTAAGTCACCATAGATCTTCTCATATGATCTATCCAGATATCTCAAAACAAGATGTATAATAACAGGTGAAACTAGTATGTAAAATAATAATCCAGATAAACCTGATGAAGTAGTGTCAATGGTCATGTTTGGCTCTATGATTGTAAACAATAAAAAGGTCATTGGAGCACATGATATTATCGCTCTTAATTCTCTAAATGTTTTTTTGGATTCAGCATCATGATTAGAAATTGTAGCACGGGCACCTGTTAATGATTTTCTTTTATCATTGTAAATTGCCTGCATTTCAGAAGAACTTGTCCAAGCGATTCTTATAGATATCATTATTGCTAAGAATGCACAAACAATAGGTAACCAAGTGAACCAATTGGTCAAAGTAAGTGCACCTAAACTAGCAGTAGCAAAATATGATGAGAGTAAAACATAAGACGGTGTAAAGTCTTTTAATCCATTTCTATAGAGGTAAATGGAAGCTAGTAATAATAATATTGAAATAAATGCAATGATAGGTATCTTCAGAGTTTCATCTCCAACTTTTACTGTATAACTTGGCGGTTCCCATGATTGGATATTTAATTTTTGAGAGCGGATATCATTGCTTACGTCGTTACCTTGGAGTTCTACTCCATTACCTGTTAATTGTGCATTACATGTAATTGACTCTTTTGTTGACCACCAAGGTATGGACTTAGAACTTATTTGCCATGATGAATTAAATGTTGCTTGAGCTGTTAACTGAGGTATGAACTGTGAACCAGAGGAAAACGAGCTTAGATATTCTCCATTACAATAAACCGATATCTCGGAACCCAACGGTAAAATTGCGTCTCCAGCATTCTTGACTTCAACAATCAGTGTTCCAGTCTTTCCTTCTATCAATGGAGTATCTAAAAATCTCATCTCTAGAATCATGGGATCTGAAGTATCTGTAGTAGTCAAATTTATTGTGAAGTCTGTCCAATATTGCGCAGTATCAAATGGATCACCTAGATTTTTTAGTCTAAATGTCATTTTATAACCATCATCGGCAGCTAATTCATCTGTCTCAGGCATTATGAATTTTAGATCAAATGTAGTGCTTGAATCATAAGGCTGAACTGAGGGGAAATTTTTTCCTTCAAAATCCTCGGATAATATATCATCATCAATAAAGAAAACCCAAATTGCTTGAGGATTATCACTTGTTTCTATATGCCTAGAAGAGGATAATAGAGTAATATTGTATACTACAGAAGATTCATCTGTTTGACCGAGATGAGGGACGTGCATCCAAGGAATCCTCAGTATTCTACATCTTTCTCCTTCATCCTCAGGACAGGATAATAGTCCGTCATCCCAAGTACTAATAGCCCCCGTATCAATTATAATATCATCATCAGATTGTATCCTAACGATTTCTATAGGAGTACTGAAAGATGTTGTTTGTTCTGAGTCATCATCCGAGGTAAATATAATGTCAAATGTTCCACTTTCTCCTACATAGTGATCAGAGGCTACTGGAGTTATTTCTAATGAAATTGAATAACTCTCTTCTATTTGAATAATAAATTGAGTAGAGGGTAGATTTGGATATGAAACCTGCCACCTAGATTCTTCTGTAACGCTTAACTGAGAGCTCATAGAAATTCTTGCAGGTGCATTTCCGGCGTTCTTTATAGTATAATCAAAAATCCTAGTTTGTCCAGGAACCATATTCATATAATCTGAAGAAGCATCAATAATTAATTCGAAATATGGTTCGATTGTAATCACAAGATTGGTTAGTCCTAATAACATATAATCGCCATTTACCTCTGTAAAGTCGTAGGAAAATATTTGTACTGGAATATTAATTATAGTTCCTGCTTCAAGCATTACATTCGGACCTAATTGAGGAGATGTGAAATTTAATTGAACTGGTACACTATTATCATTTCCAGGTTCTATTGAAACATTCTCATCGCCCTCATATGTCCATACTCCTGATTCAGGACTAGAGGGTAAAAGAGGGATAAAGGAAACATTGTTCTCAAGTAAGTTACCGAGATTAATTAGATTAAAATCTGCATTGATTGTCTTTCCTGGTTGAACAAAATAAGTTGTACTACCTATAAGATTTAATGCATGATCAGGATTGACGGTTACTAGCATGGTTACACTGTCCAGTAAAGAATTATTATTTATTAATTCTAAATCAAAGGTAGTTGACTGATCTGCTCGTGCATCATTTGATGCTTTAGCATAAACTCTAATGATTGAAGTTGCCCCAGGTGCAACTATTACGATTTTCGTTAAATCTACTATAGTATCATCTTCATTGAATGTTATTTGTAAATAGTTTGTGTCTGTATTTTGTAAATTCAAGAGAAATGTTTGATTAGAATTACCAGTATTATTCAATTCAAACATTATTGTAGAGGTGCCTAACCGATCTAAAATTGCAATTTCTGATCCAGTATTCAAATTGGCATTAATCAATTCATCTAATTGAAATTTAGCGGTTGCATATGCGAGTATTTCTGCTGGTTGATCTGTTGGATCATTCTCATCTTCTGGTTCGTGCTCATAATCACAAACACCTAGGTCTCTTTTAGTACAAGCATAAATCATTATTTCATGTATTTTCTCAGCACTCGCTGTTGGAGGTGGTGTTGCTGAGACAGTAAAAACTGTTTCATAGGGAACAGTACAAGAACTACCAATACCGCAAAATCCCTCTATTCGAGATTTTATTGTAGTTGTGGTACTTATTGATACAGTCCAGCCGGGTTCTACAACATAATTTAAATCGAATATATCAGGTGCATTACCCATATTCTTTAGTGTCATTTCTGCAACTATAGCGGTATCAGGTGCACCGGTTCCTATTGTTTTTGAAATTAAGCCTGCTTCGTTTATTTTTGGGATGTCAAATGCTACTGAAGTTGAATTATTTGAGGTTTGAATAGTATTTCCATTGTATTCTTCAAGAACAAAGGTAGTTTCGGCCGCTACGCTAAAACTTAATTCTCCAGCTGCAGGATAGGGGAAGTTTACATTTGATACATGGCGCATAGTTATTACTCCATACCCGGTAGCTCCAACACCCAAACTCATAGTAGATGGGCTGATTCCAATTGTCCATCTAAGTTCTTCATATTGTGCTGCTCCCTTAACTGATGCATTGTGTATCAAATCTTTTTGAACTAAATTAATTTGGGCAGTTCCATCGGTTTCCGAAGCAAGATTATTTTTTGTCTGTACTCTAAACTTAAGAGCTCTATTAACTGATAAGGCTGTTATTTCTTCAGATGTAACTTCTTCTAAACAAACTGAATAATCTTTATTCTGAGGGCATGTATCAACTAAGGGTTGATCATTTTCATCTAATATTTCAAAATCGACTTCTACTTTTGGTAGAACATGTATGGATGTAGTAGCAATAACATCTAAGCCACCAGAAAGAGGTATTGCCTGAATTCGAAAAGTCAACATTAAATCAGCGTTTATTTTCCATATTGATTGAAGTGGTATTTCCATATCAGGAAGAGTAAATGTTACTGGAATTGTTATATTTTCACCCGGTAATAAAATATTTGTTAACGTAACAGGAGAATTAATTGACCAGTAAGGAACAGATTCTAGCATTGCAGCGTTTATTTCATATTGAGCGGGGGCCGTACCTGTGTTATTCAATATGTAGTCATGAGTGAAATCTTCGCCACCTGGTTCAACATTAAAATGATCTATTCCTTCTGGGTGAGAACTATTCTGGGTAATAGTTCCCTGGAATAATTCACCTGCCATTATTATTACAGTGCTTTCCAAAAGTAAATTATTACTTTGAGATAGTACTGATAGGGTAACCATCTCTGAATCACTAATGTCTGCATCAAGTGGAACTTCTACTGGAATTCTGATGACTGTAGAATCTCCAGAGGCGAGACTTAAGGGTTGAGAATTGGAATAAATGACTTCTGCTTGTTTGACCCAGCCACTAATATTGGTTTGTGAAACCTCAAATGTTTCCGGTAGACTACCAGCATTTTGTAATAGGAACGAAAGATTTGTCCATTCTCCAGGATCTATATTCCTATCGATTGGAGTAGATAATACTGCATTTGAAAAATCAAAAGATACAGAGATTGAAGATGTAGGAATAGTTGTAGTAGTACCATCTGCACCAGATACTACAATGAAGCCAGATATAATATATTCACCTTCTAATGGAGTTCCATCAAATGAAATATCTATGTTTGTCAACGTAGCAGGACTGGAAAGACTACCGACCGGTAGTTGTATTGTTGATGACGAAATAGAGGTTGAGTCGCCTCCGAGTGTTGGATTAAGTAATAATTGAGCTGTTACATTAACAGGTAATGTACCCGAATTTACCATTGAGATTGTTCCTGACCACAATCCTTTTGCTAAAACATCATTATTATTAGGTAAAGTATCTGCAACATGACTAGCATCTTCTATGTCAGCTACTTCTACATTAGATAGGACCAATTGATCATTATTAGAATTTGAGTCTGATTCTGTAGAATCAATAGCCCAGGTCGCTATTAATGAAATACCTGAAGAAGACGTGGTTGCATCCCAATACATAAGATGATTAGAAGTCCACCCAGAAGAAATTGAAATATCTCGGCTATCGACTTCAGATAAAATTGATCCATCATTTACTGATAATATAAGTGTTCCATTTGCATCAGTTCCTCCGAAATTTACAATAGTTACTCGAATAATGTGGTTCATTGGAGATACTGTTGGGACAGCCCCAACGTAAACGGAAGGCGTAGTCACGTCCAATTGAGTAACTGCAACATCAGCACTTGAAGAATCCGTTGAAGATATGGTTTCAGATTTTAACGTTCCTTCATTAGTATATGGCAATATTGAAAGTACCATAATGGTAACTATTAAAATCGCTTTAACTTTCATAATATCCAATCCAAAAAATATACTTCTACAAATCTAGTGTAGCCTAATGGCAATACGCCCGTATGTAGAGGAGAGTTGACTCGGATATGAAATACACGGTTATAAAATTGATTTGACACGTCTAAAGTAGTTAATTTAACCGATGTTATGAAAAGACGGAGCACGAGTTCGGAAGTGTGGACCTAGTTTCGCTTGTCGTCGTTATGACGATTATTGGTTTATTTTTACAGGGTATGTATAGGATACTCTTAGGTGGGAGAAGGAGGACTATTCTACCCCCAACAGAAATTAACGTACCCGGATATGAATCAGAATCTGTACAACTACGTAATCAAAGACGAAGTGGTCGAAGGTCAGATAGATCTGATGTTTCTTTACCTTCAGAAGGGTTAGGAGAAGGTGATGGAATATTAGGGGAAGGAATACAAGAGGCCGTCATTAATGAAGAAGGTGTCTCCGCCTTTAGTGAAAGACTTGAGAGAGAGGGAGCAAAGAGAGGATCTGTACAAATTAGTCTGTTATGGAATAATTGGAATGATTTGGATTTGCATGTAATAACTCCATCAGGAGAACATATTTTCCATGATAATAGGAAATCTGCATGCGGAGGAGAACTAGATTTAGACATGAATTTTAAACCAACTTCTAATACTCCAGTGGAAAATATAGTTTGGACAAAAACGCCTCCATCAGGAACATACAGGGTTGGAGTAAGACACTATAAAATACAACATAAAAATAGACTATTGACAAAAATACCCATAATCTCAAGACTTGTATTAAAAAATGAGACAGATTTCAAAGTCAGAGTAACTATAGGGAAGACTCAAAGAGTTTATGAAGGAAAGATTAATCATAATAAAATAAATAACGAGTTACTATTTATAGCCAAATTTGCCATTGCAGAAATGGCTGTTGGAGAATCAAAACCCAAAGAATTAGTTTTAGAAAATGAAAATAAACAAGATGTAAAGGACGAGTCCGAAAGTATAAAGTTAGCAGAATCAGTTGTGGAAATGACTTGGGATACTTCTAGTGATCTTGGATTGAGTCTGCAAAAACCTGATGGTCAAATGATTTCTTTCTTGGATATTGGAAAAAATGAAGATATAACTTTTAAATTAGATGAAGCTGGTAGAAAACAATCTATAGAATTAAATAAACCAATCAAAGGCTCATATTCTGTATTCGTTGAAGAATATGAAACAGTTAATGATAATGGGCCTACAAATTATAATGTAATTATAAATCAAAAAGATGGTACAAAGAAAAATTTTGAAGGTGAAATTAGCCATGAAGAAGGCAAGATAGAAATCGGAAATTTCGAAATAAAATAATTTGTGATTTAGTCTTCAATAATCTATATTTATTATTTTTAATATCTTTTCCATCCATTTCAATTTTGACATTTTCAGTTTGTTATTAGTAACTCCAGACCATTGTCCTACAATATCTGTTCTTGTCCCTATAATTAATATTCTTTCCTTCGGAACTCCAATTGAACGGATGAAGCACACTGCTCTATCACCATCTGTGAAACCTCCAAAGTTATACATACCTTCAATTTTATCAGGTAATTGGTGGGTTAAAATTAATTTGAGTTTGGTATTATATGAAATAGAGTCATCAATAACTTTACTCCATGAAGAAATATTATCACCGTGTGCATGAAGTATTACAGGTACTTCATTTTGGATTGCAAGAGTCAATCCTAATCCTCCATCGCCATCACTTACGACACAAACAGAACGAGCCCATGCAACTTCTGCTAATGAGTCAGACAAAGTAGAAAATACTGCACCTGAACCATCGGCTAGTATGAAAAAATTATTACTTTTTAAAAGTTCAATAATTTCTAACGAGGTAACAGCTGCGCCAATAATTACTATTTTATCTTTATTTGAATATAATTTTTCAATGATATTCTGTAGATGATTTTCTCTGTTGATAGGTGACCAGTTATTGACATTTGATGCATCTATTTTATCTAGTAATTTTCTTGCACTTTTTATATCAGCGCTCAAACTCCATTCAAAATATTTTCTTATATCATCTTGAATTTTAATTAATTCATAATTATTCTGTTCAGGCCTTTCTTTGAGTGGAGACATATTGACCTTTCCCATTTGAGTGGACATAGTGAGCATTGAAGAACCCTAGGGGTACATAGAGCCTTCATGCCACCTATGCCGCTTGAGTTACCTGAGATTGGTGATGAAGGTTTATTGGCAAGATATTCATTCCTACCACAGAGTAAAAATTATGTTAAAAAATTATTAAAAGATAATGATATAACTATAGAACAACTGATAGAAGCACCGTGGCTTGAGGATATTCGAGCGAGGGGTCGTATTAGATTAGTAGAAAGTATAACCCATAAAGGCGGTCTCAAGTCAGTAGAAACTGTCGATTTATCTACTGAAATAGGAAGAATGACAGAAAGTTTATCATTCTTACATGCAATGTTAGTTATTTGTTCTTCATTTGATGAAAGATTACTGGGGAGATGGATTGAAGGTGAATCTAGTAGAGCAGATTATTTATTAGGAATGGATGATAAAAATTTTATGTTAATAGCTAAAACCTATTTTTCAGGGATAAGGGAAGAAAAAAATGAAACTGGTAATTCCATTTATTGGATTCCATTAAGTGATTTTATCGAACTATGTCCAAGAATATCTGGTAATTATTGGAGATTAATTAATCGATCTGTAAAAGATGGGTGGGTTTGTATGGATTCAGGAGCAGGAGAAACTAGCAGACAGCGGACTTCTAGGATTTTAAAGGAAAGAATACGTGAAAATCTAAAAGAAACGTGTTCAGAAAGAATGGAGAAAATGGATGATGAGTTTGCCGCTCAATTTTCCTCTTCTGTAGAAAGAATAATTGGATTATTTTCAGAAAGAGTTCAGGCAGAAATGCCAATAAGTGCAGCAAAAAGAGATGAGTGGCCGCCTTGTTTTGAGTTGGCAGTTTCAGAATTGAATCAAGGAGTAAATGTAAACCATACAGGTCGTGTTTTCTTAGCAGCCATGTCTAGATCAATGGGCTTTTCTCAAGAAGAGGTTTTGGCATTTTTCTCAAATGCACCAGACTTTAGTGCAGAAACAAGCGGATATCAGATAAATCAAATATATGAAAGAGAATATACTCCTCATGGTTGTTCCGCATTGAAAACAGGAGCCAGATGTCCAGTACAAAGAGGCGATGATACACTTTGTGATCAAGAATGGATGACTCACCCCCTAAAATATCTAAGAGCAAAACAGAGAAGAAGATATAATGAAGGTCTGAATCAAAATAAAGATATGGGAGCAGAGGATGATGCCGAAATGTCCAATTCCTCATTGCTAATATCTAGAAATGAAAGAATATAAATAAAGGAGCGAGTAAATGGTTAGAACTTTAGTTATGACTGTCGATAGGGATAATGATTTAGGTGTAAAAGCAGGGATTAGAGGGCCTGTAATAGGCAGAAAAAATGCTTTAAATGCTGTATTAAGATTAGGTATTGCAGATCCAGAAGAGTCGGATACAAACGCAATCTTGGGTGCATTACATCATCATGATAAAATGGTAGAGAATGCAAAAGGAAATGATGAATTAGAAATTGCAATATTAACAGGAGATGTTAGGGTTGGCCCTAGAAGTGATAGAGCTATAGCAAGTCAACTTGAAGAGGTCATTAAAGAGTTTCAACCAGATTCAGCAGTACTTGTAACCGATGGTGCTGATGATGAAGCATCACTCCCGATTATAACCTCCAGAATAAGAGTGGACCATATCGAAAAAATAATTGTAAGACAGAATAGAGGTATTGAGAGCACTTATTACTACATAATAAAAGCGGTTGAAGACCCGAGATGGAGAGCTAGATTACTTGTACCAGTTGCTATATTTTTGATGCTTCTAGGCCTTGGATTAATGCTTCCAAATGGAGGTGTTTTAATTGGTGCGATGCCTCTTATAATCGGCATATGGGTATTAGCAAAAGGACTTGGCTGGGAACAACAATTAGATCGTTTACTGAATGATATGAGAGAAAGCGCTACAGGTGGTATATGGTCTTCTTTACTTTGGGGCCTAGCAATTGTTTCTGTGCTTTTATCGGTTCTTACTGTTTGGCAAGTCCTTACTGGATCTACATCAGAATTAAATGAGTATGTTACTGAAAGTTATGTTACCATTAATGTATTTGATCTGGATGCAGTAAATAGAGATGTTGCGGTGTGGGTTATTGCTCTTGATCAAGCACTAACCTGGATAGTTGTATCTACTTTTTCCTTTGCATTATCTTTGGGTGTACTAAGATGGAAAGAAGGTACTTTTACAGGAAGAAGTTTACTATTATTTGGCCTTGGAGGAGTTATTTATACTGTCTCAAGGGCCATAATAGAAGTACTATTAACTGAATTATCAGGTGATGATTATAGCCTAGCATTTGGTGAAATTTCAGATACATGGTTTCTTCCAATAATGGCTACTGTTCTTTATTATCTTCTAAGAACGGTAGTCCAATCTTTTGAAGAAAATGACGAAAATATAGTTGGAAATAGATTTTGGGGTGTATAAATAATTAATGATTATTTATTTATTAATAATTATTAAATTAACTTTGTTTTTCCTTTCTTCTAATATAGTCAGAATAATTCCCAGGCCAAACAAATAAGCTCCCATCTCCTTTTAATTCCCAAATTGTGTCACATACTTGATCTAGAAAATATCGATCATGACTAACAGTTATTATCCCTCCATCATACCCAACAAGCGCTTCCTCTAGTGCTTCTTTTGCATCTGTATCTAAATGGTTAGTTGGTTCGTCTAATAAAAGCATATTATTTTCCTCTAAAAGAAGGCAAAGTAATGCGACTCTGGCTCTTTCACCACCACTTAATTTTGAAAGTTTTGTTTTCGCCATATCTGAAGTAAATTGAAACTGGCCTAGCATTGACCTGAGAGAAGCGTATTCCATCTTTGGTTTTAAAAATTGAATTTGTTCTATTGGTGTTAAATTGAAATCCAATAGCCTATGATCTTGATGAAAGTACCCAATTTGAACTCCGGGGCGAATATCGATTTCTCCTGAATCTAGATTTAATTCTCCATTTATTATTCGTAACAATGTAGTTTTTCCTGCACCATTTGGACCAATTATTCCTATTTTCTGGCCTCTCCTAACGCCAATATCTAAACCTCTAATTATTGGGCGTGATAAGCTTTCAAATGAAAGGTGTGCCTTTTTAAAATCTAATACCTCTAAACTACTTTTCTCTGTTGCTTTCATATTAAATCTCAATGGTTTTCTTAAGTTTGGTTTAATAGATCTTAACCACTTCAATTCACGTTGTGTTCGTAATATCATTACATGTTTTTGAGATACTGATTTATCATATTTATTTGAGCTTTTCATAGACTGCATGGCTCCTTTCAATCTTTTCAATTCCTTCTGAGTTTTTTCAATTCGATCATTTAAGGTTTGTAAAAAAAGTTCTTTTTGTTTAAGAAAAGAAGAATAGTTACCATTATACCCTCTTGTATGAGCGTCTTGTACCTCTATGATGTTATTACAGACTCTATCTAAAAAGTATCTATCGTGACTTACGATTAAGAGGGCCCCTTTGAAGTTGATTAGAAAATTCTCTAACCAGTTTAAAGTCTGTAGATCTAAATGATTAGTAGGTTCGTCTAAGAAAAAAACATCGATTTCACTTAACCCCACAAGTTGTCTTGCAAGCGCGACTTTGGCTCGTTCTCCGCCTGATAATAAAGAAAGTTGTATATCTAGAGGATGGTGTGCTAAATCTAAAGCTTTCAAAATCTCTTGTGCATGTCCCGCAACGTCCCCTCCGCCTGAACGCGCCATGAGGCTTTGTAATTCTTGGTATCTGTCCATATCAGGTTGCCAATTTCCATCATAGAAAGAAGGGTTTGTCATTTTTTCTTCTAATTGAGAAATTTCATCTTCAATCTCTTGGAATTGGCGACCACGTCTATTGAGTTCTTCGCCTAAAGTAGCATTTTCATCTAAATCTCTAATCTGTGTTAGAAATGCCAAACGGAGACCTGCTGCAAATGAAATATCACCTAGATCTTGGTCCTGATTACTTATGGTACGTAATAATGTAGTTTTACCTGCACCATTATGTCCAACAACCCCGATTCTATCACCTTCATCTATACGGAGGTTAACGGCTTCTAAAACTGTTAGAGGGCCAAATGCACGATGTACTTCTTCAAGTCTAATCAGTTCCCTTACCATGATTCGCTTCCGCGCACATGTTTGATATAATACCAGTACAAATCAAAAGAGGTACCACGTACGGAGTTCATGGAAAGTACAGAGGTCGAAATAGTCTGGAATGGGCCGAAGTGGCGCGCTGAACTATTACTTTCAGCGATTTCTCCTGATGATCCAGAGTCTTTTTCTTCTAAAATAATAGATTCAGATGGTTCTTCAGAATTAAAAATAAAAGTTATTTCTAAAAATTTAAAATCTATTAGATCAACAATTGATGATATTCTAGTTTGTCTGTCGGCTGCCAGCTTAAGCCTAGATGTGATTGAAAAGAAATAATACATTATATTGATTAATTATTCGTATTATTCAAGATAGATGCTTGATACGGTATAACATGGAGGACATACCACACGATCGTTCACATCTTCTTTGGAAAGGAGATATTGAAAGTGGATTGGCGACATTATTATTCGAAAAATCAATGGATGGATGGATAAATGCGATGGTTTTTGATGAACAAGGAGGAGGAGGGGGCCCTGATACTATATCTAAAGGGAAAGTAATATCTAAAGAAAAGGGTATTCTTTGTGGGAAACCAATAGTAAATAGATTAATAAAATTATATTTTTCTGAATGTAAAGTTACTTGGAATGTGACTGAGGGTAGTGAAGTTAAAGATGGGCAAGTAATCTTAGAAATAATTGGAATATCAAAAGAAATTTTAAAAATTGAAAGAATATTATTGAATATTTTAGGAAATATGTCGGGAATTGCAACTAATACTAGGAAATGGGTTGAAAAGTTACCCAATATAAAAATCGCAGCGACACGTAAAACAGACTGGGGATTAATGGATAAATGGGCAGTCAATGTAGGAGGAGGATGTACTCATAGACTGAACAGAGGTGATGCTCTAATGATAAAAGAAAATGACTTTGCTGCTTCGGAAAAAAAGGGTGAGGTTTATTTAGATACAATTAGTAGAATTATTAGTGAAATAGATGATTTGAAAATGGGGAGTTTTATCATAGTTGAGGTACAAAATCTAAACGAGGCCATGATTGTTGCTAAATCTTGGATTAAGAAAATAAATATTAGTAAAAAAATAAGTAAAATTGTATTATTACTAGATAATATTAGTATAGATATAGTTAAACAAATATCAAAAGCATTAATGGAAGAAAATCTTCGTAAATATTGTATTTTAGAAGCCTCTGGAGGCATTAATATTGATTCTTTAGATAATTGGGCTGAAACTGATATTGAAGTTATTTCATCAAGTAAATTAAACCGAGGAGTTCCTCCTCTTGATTTATCGATGTTGTTAGATATGGAGTTGGCGTAATGTCAGATATATCAAAAAGTCATCCTAGATATAATTCATTAATTTCACGAAATAAATTAGTCGAGGCTGCAGAAGAAGGTTTGCTGGCAAAATCTGCAATGATTGCGCATGGAAGAGGTGAGGCTTTCGATTACCTTCTTGGTGAAAAAACTTCTTTATCTGCTCTAAAGGCAATAAAGGAAGTATCTAATAGGTTAAAAAAGGCAAAAAGACCTGTTATATCCGTGAATGGTAATACAGCAATTTTAGCAGGAAAGGATTTGATAAGGATTGCAGGAGTACTATCATGCCCAATTGAAATTAACATATACTATAGAACTGAAATAAGGATTTCAAAGTTATTACAGTTAATGAGGAGATATAAATATGATATTTCTAGAGAAGAGGCGCCAGAAAATTGGGAAGGCGACTGGTCAAAAAATATTGAAAATGTGAAGATATTAGGAGATGAATGTCAGGGTAAAATTATTGGACTAGATGGCCCTAGATCAATGTGTTCTGTGGAAGGAATTGAGAAGGCAGACGCAGTATTAGTTCCTCTGGAAGATGGAGATAGATGTGAAGCCCTTATTGCACTTGGAAAAGAAGTTTTAGTTATTGATTTGAATCCTCTTTCGAGAAGCGCAAGGAATGCTACAGTAACTGTTGTAGATGAGGTTTCAAGAGCTTCAAAATTATTATTAAGAGAGGTATTATCTAATGAAAACAATGAAGTTGTTTGGGATAATGATATCATTTTAATCGATGCTTTGAACATAATATCGAACTCTGCTAGTCAGATTTGAACATCATTCTCTATGATATGAACTACCTCTAATTATCTCAGTGGCTCTATATAATTGTTCCAATAATATACATGATGCCATTTCATGAATAAATGTCATTCTTGAAAGTGATATTACTTTAACCGCTTTATTTTTTAATAAATCACTGAAACCGTCGGCGGGTCCTATGGCAAAATTTACCATTTCATTGCTTAGAGATATTTTTGAAATAAAATCAGAAAATTGCTTACTTGTTTTTTGAATTCCATTTTCATCTAAAATAATTAAATTTCCTTTGAGACTAATAAGATTTTTTTCATAATAATGATTATTTTTTTTGTCAGAATGAATTTTTATTGTTATACCTCGAGAAACTAAACGATTAGAGTATTCAGAAATCATTGATGCTAAATTATTATCCTTAGGCTTACCATAAATATGAACAATCATCCTTCCCATAAATGAATCCAAAAGCAAGTATGTATTAGGATTTTGCAAAGCATCAAGACCGTGCGCTGTTACGATAGTTCATTATGAGTCGATGGCGCCGTCGGCGCAAGCCAAAACCTCACGTAGAAGAACCTCATCTACGTGGAGCTAGAATGTGGATACAGGATTTAAGAGAGATTTGTGAAAAATCATTCAATAACTATACAGAGGGTCAAATTAAAGTTCGAGAAATGCAAGTAGAATGGATTGTTGCTCACAAAGAAGGTGAAGTTTCAGACTCTTTACTAGAAGGTTTGGATAGGAGGGCTTTTAGACTCTTACAGGCTAATTCAGAAGAATGGTTAGAATGGTTAGATAATGATAAGTTTTGGAGTCTAGGTTGGAAGGGAGATGTGATTGAAGAATGATTTCCCTCAGCTTTTGGATATTTTTTTATTTTTTAATTGGAGGAGTAATTCTTTATTACAGTAAATTTCAGCCATTTCCTGAAATTGGTGGAAGATACAGTTTTTTGGTTTTATTTTTGGGAATTATCTATGCTATTGCAAGTACGGCGCCTAGAGACACAATAGAAGAATTCCCTGCTTTGGTATCTGTGTTTGTTGGCTCTTTTGGAGTTATTTTCGGAGTTAGGCATATGGTGGTCACCAAACAAGATGTTATTTTGGCTCCTTTTGCAGGTATTTTATTGTGCATAGGTACAATTGATCTATTTACTGTTGATTGGGTCAATTCAACAATGAATGAACAAATAATGTCTTTCATAATTGCTTCTATTATTGTAATGTTAGAGATCTATCTAGCATTTAGGGGTTTAGTAGTGGGTGTTCCCGGAATATCATGGTCTAAATCTGGCCTGAGGCAAATTAAAAGAGGTTTAATTTATGGGAAAAATGGTGCAATAGAACACTTCAACAAATCTTGGGACATGAATGATCCATGGCTCAATACAATGAGTCATGCTGCTCTATTATTGATATATGAAAAAATTGGAAATGAAAAAAAGACTGAAGAACACCTATTAGGATTAGAAAAAGAAGGAGGTTGGGAGGCATTAGACGAATCTTGGACAGAGGTAATAAAAAATTCATTAAAAGAAATTTCTGTGTGATTTTAATACCAACTATTCAAAATATTAGTAGCCCTCCCGGTGGTCTATGGTTCGTATTACAAAAGTTCATACTGGCGGTGGCGATAAAGGAGAAACTTCACTTTTAGATGGATCTAGAGTAGGTAAAGGGAACCCAAGAGTGGAGATGTATGGTACGATTGATGAATTAAACTCCCAACTAGGAATGGTTAGAATGGAGCTTAAAAGATTTGATGACTTACCTAATGAAAATAAAATTTCTATTGATGTTGTTTTGGGGCGGGTTCAACAAGAATTGTTTGATATAGGAGGAGAATGTGCATGTACTCCTGGAAAACTTCCTTCGATGATGGTACTCATAGGAGAAAAGGAAGGAGATAGATTAGTTGAAGAGATGGATTCATGGTTAGAAGATGTAGAACCACTTGAATCATTTATCATGCCAACCGGCTCTGCGCCGGTAGCAAGTTTACACGTTTCAAGAACGGTTACTAGGCGAGCTGAAAGAATTGCATGTTTAATGTTAGAAAATGAAGGAGAAGGCTCGGTTAGAATTGAAATAATTTCTTATTTAAATCGCCTATCTGATTGGATGTTTGTGATGGGACGATGGATAAGTGCAAAAAGTGAGCAAGAAGAGGTTTTATGGACTCCTCTTGGTTTAAGAGCAAAAAGTGACTAAATCTTAAGTCCATGTTTTGTTCTGTATTCACGTAAAGAAATGATTATTTCTTTTTCTTGGCTAAAGGTCAATTGTTTTTCTGTATCATCGAAGCTTAACCACAAATAGTTGACATGTTCATTAGATAGTTTAACATCCAATTCTTCTGTTTCAGCCAAATACCAGAATACCTGCTTAGATATTTCTTTTCCTTTACGGGTAAAAGTATATTCTGTATGCGCATTCCAATCATCGTGAATGAATACTTGTTCTATACCAGTTTCTTCAGATAATTCTCTCATAGCAGTTTCATGGTGGTTTTTATCTTGTTCTTCAATATGACCTTTTGGAAAACTCCAATGACCTTGTGGATATTGAAGGAGAAGGATACTGTCATAATTAACCAAAATAAAGCCACAAGATGTTTCCATATTGATGCGTAGTGGTGTTTGCCTATCGTAATTTCCTCTTAATGCTAAAAAATATAAATATTATTTGTTATTCGTCATAAAAAGATATTACAAATTATGTGGGTAATGGTGAATTAATTGTATGATAAAATATTTTCATTAAATATAAGGCGTATAGTTACCGATACAGACCTTGATGGAGTGGTTACTGGAGCTATACTGAAGAGATACTGGAAAGATGCAGATGTAATTTTTACACAGCCTGGTCAGTTACGTTCTGGGATGTTGGATAACATAATAGATGGGTTTACTGCAATATGTGATTTACCGTATCGTCCTAAATGTGGACTCAATATTGATCATCATCTGTCTAATAAACCAAAAAATAATTTAGATGTTGGAGGAATGATCATGTGGGAAGATTCTTTATCAGCAGCTAGAATAGCATACAATATTTTCTCAAATAAAATAGATCTTAGCGATTTAGATGATTTACTAACATGGGTTGATAAACTTGATAGCGGTAATATAAGTAAAGAAGAATATCTATCAGAAAATAATGTATTGTGGTTAGGGAGAATGATTGGTGATGACCCAAAAATTGCAGCCCATGTGTTAGAATCATTAAAACAAAAGAAATCAATAAGTACTATTATTGAGGATTATGATATTATAAATCACTTGTATAAAAAAAGGGAAGAGCAAGTAAAAATTAAAAAAATAATCATAGAAAAAATGAGAATAATTAATAGATTAGCAATTGTAAATTTTGAAGGGTCTGGGATACGGTCGAATGGATATAGCGTCACAGCAATGGCTGGTAACGCATGCGATGCATGTATAATTATTCATGGAGACGTGGGAGTATCGTTTGAAGACCATCCAAAGTACCCAGTTTCAGCTTCCTTCTACACCAATTCATTTTTACATAAACAAGGAGGCATCTATGATTTAACAAAGTTGGCAACAAGATTTGATTTGGAAGGAGGAGGTCATGCTAATGCTTGTGGGTGTAGAATAAAGGCAATTAAGAACGGTAAAGCAAATGATAGTAATGTACAATTAGATGATATTGAAAAGAATATAGAAGAATGGATACGTATGTGGAGTGAGTCAATTTAAATGATTTGAAGAAGGTATAGAAACCCTAAAAATGCATGAATAATTATTAGTATGGACATTACATCACTTAGTCTTCCATGTAAATCTCTAGTCTTTGAAAAAGAATCAAGTTTTCTTTTATTGTTTGAAGAATGTCCTAATTTCCAAAGAATTATCATTAATAATAAACCTAATAATCCTCCTGAAGCATGAAAGTTATTTGGTATTACATATGTAAAAATTTCAACCTTGTCGAACCACGCTCGAGTAATTTCTGCAATAACTGCTAATAGAATGATAAAAATTGTTCCAAGCATCAGTCTATCTCCATTTAATCTATGTTTTTCAAAGGAAGATTGGTACTTTTGATCTTTTAAAAAATTTTTATCTTGTCTCCATTTTCGTTGTTTCATGAATGTCCAAATCAATATTAAAGCAGCTATCGGATGAAGAAGAATAATAACACCCAACATGAAGTTCATGTTACTCGATGAGGGACATATGACTTGAGGTCTCTGTTGAAATAAATTGTGTGTATGTGCGATGTATTGATGTACGATTGATAGAGGGCGATAGTTAGTTGGCATCATATGGAACAGTATCTACTTGAATGTCTAGATTCATTATCTCAGTCAGGAGATGATAAAACAAGGAGATTGAAAAGGGTCCAAAGGATCTCTGCATGGGATCTTTTAAGCAAAGAATGGCGGGCTTTAGTAGCATTAGCAGCTAAAAAAGAAAGTTTACCAGAGATTAATGAAAATACAAATGATAAAATGGCAAATATCAGTACAAATCGTAATAAAAAAATAGGCAGACGAGGAGGGAAAGGCCTCAGGAGGAGTTTTGAAGATAATTTAGCACATCCACTAGAAATAATTGCATCTAATGAATCCGACGGTTATAAATTGGCTGTTTTAATTGCACAGAAAACAAAAATGGATAAATCATGGAATTTAAAATGGAATGATGAGTTAGATAAACTTAGGAAAATATGTGAAAAAGGGATACATCCAGTCTGGAGTAAATTAGCGCAAGAGGCAAATCTTTTTGCAGAACTTAGTAGATTTAAAATTACTCAAGAAAATATAATAAAGAAAGATTCTTCAATATGGATTGAAAGTTCGTACTTTGATCCAGAAAATACTTTGCAAATGAAAGCATGGTTAGATATCAATTTACCTTTTAATGCAAAAACTGAACAATTAAAGGTTATTCAGAAGATAAAAAAAGATATGGCAAATAAACCTCGTTTCTCAGAATGGAGTAAATGGATGGATCCAGTTCTAAGAAATCAAGATAAAGAAATAGCACTAATTGAAGGGATGCTGCTTGCATGCTCTAAACACAAAGATGCCGTTAGTGTTTTAGAAAATATATCTGATAAATCAACAATGGATGTAGCAAAAAAGCAAGTTAGACTATTAAAATTACGTGATGGTAATTTGAATAATTGGGAAGAAGATGCAAGGATAAAAGGGAAAGATTTGTTATCAGACGCCATCAGAACAACTGCATGGAAACAAATTGGTAGCATTGATAGAAATTTATCAATTGATGATTTACGTTTTGGAATAATGGTTTTATCTGAATCGGAAAATGCTGTACCTGATTCTATTGCCTGGAAATTGGCATATGAATTATATGAATCAGGAGAGATTAAACAGTCTCATAATGCTATAAAAGGATTAGAAATAATGAATAATGAACAACTTAAAACCGCATTAAGATTAAATTCTGAAGAAAATATGGATGATATAATAAATTTTTCTTTGAATAATTTAGATGGCGATGGCCTGTTAATGGTTGCAAAAAATTTATCTTGTAGAAGTGAAACAAGGGTTGAAGCAGCAAAAAAGGTTTTGCAATTAGATACAATAAGATATATGAGTGATAGTTTGGATATTTTTACTGAACTAGCCGATATAGACAATTTATCGAAAATCTTGATAGAAAATAAATCACTGGCCAAAGTATATCCGCAGCGTGTATTATTGGTTTGGCATATGATTACTGCAAAAAACACAAAGAATATTATTTCTGAATTATCTGATTTAAGAGAAGATGCTTTAGTTTCTATTTCAGAATCACCCGAAGAGTTGATTCTTTCCGATACGTCTAAAGCGCTGATATCTCTTCTTGATGGAATTCCAGATGATATTAGTGTCATACATGAAAAGTTGGATTCAGAGGGTTTATTGGCACTAAATGAAGTACGCAGGGCATTATCTCCTGAAGGTGATAATATGGTTAGAACAAAAACAATACAGCGTCTTGAGGAGTCCATAGAAATAACAGAACTTACTTACTTAGAGAGAGAATTATTCAAATCTCTAACTAATTCATTATTGTTAAATAGAGTAGCGATGGATGTAGAAAGTGGAATGTCCGATAGGATATTAGAAGCGAATCGAATACTAACTTTGATTGCAGATAATGATAATATATCGATGCAAAGTATAAAATTTATTATTGAGATGATTGTTGAGCATGGAAAAATAATTGCGGAAGGAATTAATCCTTTGGAAAAATGGTATAGGAAACATAACAATAATAGTTTAGAATCTAAACTTGTGAAGGCTACGATTCAAAGTTCACAGGGTAACTATTTAGAATCGGCAAGAGAATACCAAGAAGCAGCAAGAAAAGTTCAGCATGATTTTGAAAGATATGCATTAATAATGAGAAAAGCGTTGATTTCCTATGCACATGGAGGAGGATGGAGTGACTCGGTAAATCTAATCAACTCAAAACCTGCACTATCAGCCTCAGTTACAGAGAGATTTCAACTATATCTAAATGTTTGTAACGATGAATTAGGAAATAAAAAAGATAAAGCAAGAAATAGATTACATGAATATGCCATAAAAGAAGTAGGCAGAGAAGTATCAGATATTAAAGAAAATAGAGGAGCACAGATAGAGGTTTTAGAGTTATTAATGAGATATCCAGAAGACTTAGATCCTCCACTACCAAAATCTCCATTTCAGGGCCGAGTAATGGCGGCGATAAGAGGATTACAAAGAATAGATAATACACATAGATCTGAATTAGATTTAAAGTTTGAACAAGAGATGGCCAGAGATAAGAAGGATATTTATGAAATTCAATCAATAGCAAATCAAATAGCAGATTATACCCCCATCAGGGGATTACGTAAACTTGAAAGAGCCATGTCGTCTGAAGATTTATCAGAAAGAGAAAAAACAATATTGGAAAGGGTTGCAGGTGCAATGTTTGTTCAACATAGCGCATCTATTCCAATAAAAGAAAGGAATTCTTTACGTAATCTTTCACTTAAACCTGTAATAATTGTCGATACAAATATCTTAATTGATGCATTGAAAGACGATTTGTTGAGAGAGCTGACTGGAGATAGTTTTGGTAGCCTTAATTGGACTGTAGAACGTTCTTTTCACTGGATGTTGAGAAGGAGAAGTAATGAAAATTTAGTGCTTATGAATATTCCTCCAATGATAAAATCAGAATTTCTAAATAGGGTTAAAACTCCAGAAAGTGTATTAAAGTTATTTTCTAGAAAAGTATATATTGATTCGAGTAAATGGAATGAAAAAATAACTAAAGAATTACTGGATAGTAGAGTTAAAAAAATATGTCAAGAATTTGGAAATTGGAAATGTAAAGTAGATAAAGATAAAATGAAAGATATTAAACTAGAAGATTTCTTGATACAACATAGAAATATATTTGATGAAATTACTAAACAAAAAATGTCTAGAGGTGATAATTCGGGGAGAAGTATAATTAAAGGCTTAGAAATATATCCTGAAGGAGGAGATATGCAAATAATTCGTTATGCTGCTGAATTATGTAATAATATAAATCCAGAGATTGGTAAAGTCATCATTGCAACAAGAGACAGTGATTTTAAACTAATTTCGAGATCTTTAGAAGAAGAATATGGTTTTGGAGTAGTCGGAGACGCACAGGAATTAAATAGAAGAGTTTTACAGAAAAAATTTTAATTTATCTGCTTTAAAAACCATTTTTCTAATATTTTTCTTCTCTCAATTGTGTCTATGGATGATGTGTGTGGCATGGAATCCAGAACAAATATTTCAGAAATATCTTCATAGTGTTTTTTTAGTAATTCGAAATGATCATTACCAAGAGTTTCATCATTACCTGCTTGGATAACTAATATTGGTACTTTAGGAATACCCCAAAAAGGAATTTGGGCGTTGGCATACCCTACATTCAAATCAGGATGTATACGTTGATACTCTCTTCTCAGAATATGCCTGACCCAAGAATTAGCTATCACTGCTCTTCCTGGTAATTTTTTTTCTATAACTAATGGAAAAGATGTTGCAGGAGATTCTAATATTATTCCTCTGAGGACTTTGTCCCACCAACCAGAAGAATGTGATGAAAGTCTAATTGTAAGAAATCCCCCCATAGAATGGCCATAAATCCATAAATTTTCTGGAATATATCCCAAAATAGATGGAATTTTCTCTAATAACAATTCAATATCAGCTATTACTTTTAGAATTGTCCACTCATACTTTCCCTTTTGTTCACCAAAACCCCGCTGATCTAAACTGAAAATATTTGGCCCCAATGTATTCATGTGTTGACATCTTGATTCTCCTCTACCTAAACTTGAATTATATCCGTGTAAATACAATATCACGTCTTTACTATTATTTTCTGATGCTAAAAAATGTGCATTTAGTTTTTCTTCCCCCCAACCTAAAAATGTAAATGGTTTCCAACGGATATCAGTAATATTAGTTAATTCCCTTGAAGGGGTAATAAAAACTGAAGAATATATTCTCCATCTCATAAATAACCAACCTGCAATTGGTATTGAGGCTCCAAAAAGAACCCAAGAAATACGATATGTGCGCATTATTGGAAAAATACTAAGCATCATCAACTGAATTAATATCAATGCAGTTAGAACTTTCGGTTTGCTTGGTAAAAGAGGTTTTGGAGTTTTTTGATACACTGCTGCTTTGAGTCTTGCTGTACGACTATGTTTCAAATTATTCATCTATAATATCTCCTTTCAAATAGATTGGCCCAATCTTTCCATAATAATTCTGGCTGATTCAATACTATTTACTGTTTCAACACTCTTTCCTGCAGACCACAAATCCTTAGATGATTTGCTTTTTCCTTTGGAAAATGCCCTCATTCGCCAGAAAGAGAGTCCAGTTATAATAACTCTAACTTTATGTTTTAATCTACTTTTTAGAAGAGTACGCACTAACCATGAGTTTTGTTGTTTAAACTTACTATTATTGATTACTGAGATTGGTACCCCGGTTAATTTAGTTGTCCAAGTAATATCATCTTCTTTCGCTTTGACAATAGCATCCTTGTAGTCATCTGGTGTATTACATTCGTATGTGGCAATGAATCTGGTACCCATTTGTACTCCATCATATCCTACTTGTAATGCTTTTCTTAATTCAATTTCACTGCCTATTCCTCCTGCACAAATTAATGGAAGCTGCATATCTGAAAGTTGCTCATAAATTTCTTCCATAGTTAATTCGCCTAAATGACCTCCTGCCCTGTCATTAACACATATTAATCCATCTACACCGCACATCTTGCCTTTTTCTGCCCATTTTCTATTGGTGACATCATGGTAAACTACACCACCTTTGGCATGAACTTTTTCACAGACCCAGTCAGGTTTACCTAAAGAAGTAACAAAAAATCTAACCCCCTCCTCAAGTGCAACATCAATCCATTCTGACATTTGTTTGAAATATTTCTCGCTACCTTTTTCTATAAGAGCGTTAAATCCTAGGGGTTTATTCGTAAGCGTTCGGATATATCTAATTCCTGCTCTAAGGCCTTCTTTACGATTTGGCTTATCAAATCCATGTACCATTGTCAATGAAACAGGTTGTATAATGCCAATACCTCCTCCTTCCGAAGCAGCAGCAACTAATTCTGGATTGGAGCAAGGGTACATTGCACCACATATTATTGGATACTTTACACCAATATCTTTCGTCAGTCTTGTAGTTACCAATGTATCACTCTCCTTCAATTACTAAAAAATTCCACTTGAATACCCATTCGGAAACTACATCCCCAGACTTGTCTGTTGCAACTGAAACCAAGTCACATTCGACTGATTTTCCTGTAAGTATACTTTCTTTAATCGCATCTCTAGTTTTAGAATTATCTTTACATGTGAAGATAATTTTACCTTTCGCTCTTTTGGTGAAAGTTGCTTCAGTACCAATAACAAACATTCTGAGTTTATTAGACATCGATTTTGATAATGCAAATGAAGCAGCCCCAGTACTTAATTCCGCGCCCATTCCTTGTACTGCCCAATACATTGTCTTAAATGGATTTTGAGATCTCCATCCCCCAGGTAAAGAGGTCACACAAAGATTGTCATCTAATTGTATGATTTTTAAGCCCGCCAGCCAAGCCGTTGGCATTGAAAGGGCGGTAAAAAGCCTAAATCTTGGCCCTTTTAATAAATTTTTATATTCAGAAAGTAATTTTTTTTGATCAAATAACACCATAATCACTAATCCATACTAACTAATTGATCTACTACTTCACAATACTTAGTCATTGCATCAAATTCTGATGTTCCAAGTATAGAATTCCAAGCTTTCCATTTTGCTCTATCTCTTATACCACCACTTGCCTTATCAACACAATCTCCCTCGTTTGCCTGCTTGTATAAAGCATATAATTTCAGAAGAAATTCATTTGAAGGTTTAGAAGAAAGTTTTTGTACTTTTTTACTTGCACGTTGAAACTTAATTCTGAGTGATTGGCTAACTTTCTGAAGCATCACATCATCTCCACAGGATAGTCCATCAGTGTCTTGTGACCTGCCTGTATTTTTGCTGCAAGACCTATTGTCTCAGGAAATATTTTTTTGAAAAAGAAACGTGCACTCGCAATTTTAGCATCATAATACGGTTCTCCTTTTTTTGTTATCGAAATCTTGGCTATTTTGGCCCACATATAAGCAAGTAATACATTCCCAAAATATCTACAATAATCCGTAGCACCTGCTGCAAGGAAATGCGGGTTTACCTGTCCTTCGGCGATCATGAGTAATGTCAATTGTTGTAACCCTTTTACGCCTTGGTGAAGAGGTTTATTGAACTCAGTTAATTCTTTAATGTGCTTGTTTTCATTGATAAAATCCGTCATTGGCCATAAGAGATGCCTTAGATTCTTGCCTAAATTTTCTGTAACCTTTCTTCCTGCTAGATCTAATGCTTGGATTCCATTGGTGCCTTCCCAAATTTTTGATATTCTTACGTCACGATAGAATTGCTCCACGCCATATTCCGTACAATAACCTGCACCTCCCATTACTTGCATACAGGTACTTACGGTTTCACAACCAAGATCAGTAAAATGAGCTTTGACAATTGGCGTAAATAAAGCAACTAATGCTGTTGCCATTTCTGCTTCCTTCTTATCTTCACTTTTAGATTGGTCAAGAAGCACTCCTGTCCATGCCGCAAGGGCTCGGCATCCTTCATTATTGACCTTGGCTTCCAAAAGCATCCTACGGACATCTGGATGTACGAGAATGTTATCTGCTACTTTATTTGGTTCTTGCATGCCTTTAATATCTCTTCCCTGACGTCTTTCTTTTGACCATGATAATGCATTTTGATAAGCAATTTCTGCTAATCCTATACCCATCATCCCAGTAGCTAATCGTTCTCTATTCATCATCTCAAACATCAAAGGCATTCCATTGTAAAGGTCGCCAACTCTCCATCCACAACTTTGATTGAAGTTCATGACGCAAGTGGGCGAAGCATGAACTCCCATCTTTTCTTCACTACCAGAACAGGTTACACCATTATGATGTGATTTAAGTTGATGAGATAGTTGAGAAAGGCCTTCCGATTTCCATTCAGAGGGCATATATTTTGGAACTAAGAATAAAGAGATACCTTTCGTTCCTTCTGGTGCATCTGGAGTTTTAGCTAAAACTAGATGTACGATATTTTCAGTCATATCATGTTCTCCATATGTAATAAAAATCTTAGTTCCTGAGATTAAATAAGTACCGTCTTTTTGAGGGACTGCTTTTGTTGATATCATTCCTAGATCGGTGCCTGCATGCGGTTCGGTGAGACACATTGTACCTGACCATTTGCCTGTGGCTAAATTTGTAGCAAAATAATCAATAAGTTCCTTTGCTCCATGTTCAGCCAATACATCGTAAACTCCTAATGAAAGTGCCGGCAATACACTTAATGCCATATTAGTAGAAGTCCCAAATTCAGCCCAAATAACAGTTTGAAAGAAAATTGGAACACCCATTCCGCCATGCTCAGGTTTACATGAAGTTGATAACCATCCTGCCTCTACACTATCTCTGTATGCATTTTTGAATTCTTGAGGCATTATTATTTTACCATCATTAAATTCTAAACCATCTCTATCACCTAATTGATTAACAGGTAGCCAGACTTCTTTTGCATGTTCAGCCCAGCCCTCAGTAAGCATAGACAAAAATTCTCTATCAAATTCAGAATAGCCTAAATTTTGGACTATGGGTATTGCATCTAATACTTCATTTATTAGGAATTCGTAATCTCTTTTTGGAGCATTATATTCTACCATCTTTCTCACCTCAATTTCTTAGGGGTTTGCCCGTCTCAAGCATATGCTGCATTCTATCTAAAGTGTCAGTATTTTTTGCTAATGCTGTTATTGCATTCTTCTCCATTAACAGAATGTCATCTTCATCTAGTGACTCTGTAATATCGGTATTTCCACCAGTCAAAATTCCTGCAAGTGCATTTGTTACAACAACATCATGAGGAGTGGCCTTACCAGATAATTTGAGATCATTGACAGCTAATTCTAATGCTGCTTTTCCTGTTGGCCCTGGTAATGAGTATGTTCTTGGTTCTGGAGGAGAATATTTTACTGACAATTGAATAAGTGTTTTCTTAGCATCATAAAGTAACCTATCTCTATTCATTGTTATGCGATCATTGGGACCTAAGAAACCCATAGAACGTGCTTGATACGCAGATTTAGCTACCTGAGCTGTACCTATTACTTCGAATGCTTTCATAACAGCACCCATTGGGCCGTTTGAAACTAAACCAAATTCTTTTAGGCGCCCTAAATATTCCTTACACCCTCCCCATGCTGGTATTATCCCTACACCTACTTCTACAAGTCCCACATAAGACTCTGAATGTGCCTGAACCGCATCACAATGCATCAATACTTCTGCCCCTCCGCCCAAACATAGACCTGTAGAAGCAGCCACAATAGGCACTTCAGAATATTTTAATGTCTGATAAGTATCTTGACCTAAGGCGATAAAGTCGTCCAAATCTTTCCAGGCAGCTAAATTAGCTGCAAATAATGCTAATCCTAAATTAGCACCTGCACAAAAGTTTATTCCATCGTTTCCTATAACAACTCCTTTCCAATCCTCACTTTCTGCCATATCTACTGCATCAAGAAGCATTTCCATATTCATAGGATCCATAGCATTCATTTTGGTATGATATTCCACTAGTAAAACTTCATCTCCCATATCCCATATACTGGCAGAACTATTTTTCTTCAATGGCTTTCCACGGCGTTTGAGATCAGCTACTGTTATGCAATCTTCTGTTCTTTCAACCGTAATCATTTCTCCTTCAGGAGATAATCTAGTAATTTCTCCAGATTCGATGCCATAGAAAGTACCTTTTTCTGCTGCTAAAGAAAGAAAAGGTGGGATTGATTTATGAGATTCTTCCAGTCTTTTAACGATATATTTTAGTCCTATGGCATCCATCATTTCAAAAGGTCCTTTTTTCCAACTATATCCAACCTTCATAGCACCATCGATTGCATAAATATCATCACTTACTTCAGGAACAATATATGCTGCATACGACAGGAAATCAAGTAGAACTTCTTTTACAAACTTGGCACCTTTGTCGTCACAATCCATTATTGCATTCAATCCAAATTTTCCCATTTTAGCAGATGGAAATCCTGCTTTACGTTTTGCTGTATTGTATTCACCTGAGATTAAATTTCTTGCTTCTTTTATTTTCTTTCCGTTTTTTATGTTAAGACGATAAAAGCCACCCTTACCTTTCCGACCGGTATATCCTTCTTCGATCATAGAAATTATAGCATCTTTTCCAGTTCCAGCGATTTGATGGAATGGATCATTTTGAGGTAGATGTGAAACTAAACTTCCTGTTACATGAGGAATTAAATCTATGCCTACTAGGTCCATTAATGCAAATACAGCGGTTTTTGGTAAGCCTATTGGCCTTCCTAGCATTGCATCTGCTTGTTCAATTGTGAAGCCATGGTCAATAGTTGCTTTGTATGCACGTTGAATAAAATAAATTCCTAGCCTATTACCAATAAATCCAGGGCTATCGTTACACATAATGACTCTTTTACCTAAATCAAGATGTGCAAAAGTACAAAATTTATCTAATGCCTCTTTTTTTACATTTTGTGAACTGACTATTTCGAGTAGTGGTAAATACCTTGGTGGATTAAAAAAGTGTGTAATTAAAAATCTTGATGATAGGTCATTTGTCATACCTGAAACAAGTTCTGAGCGTGGTATTGTAGAAGTGTTTGATGATAGTATTGTTTCAGGACCTATATTATTAGCAAGATTTTTGTATAAATTCTTTTTTACTTCTATATTTTCTACTATTACCTCAATTACCCAATCAAAATCTTTCAATTTACATAAATCATCCTCTACATTACCTGGAGTTATTAAGTTAGCATTTTTCTTTTCCATCAACATTTCTGGATTAGATTTATGCATTTTCTTAATTGCATCTTTTGCAATAATATTTCTATCATAAGAATTATTCGGAATTATATCAAGAAGAAGAACTTCACATCCGGCATTTGCACAATGGGCGGCTATTCCTGAGCCCATCACTCCACTGCCAATAACGGCTACCTTTTTTATTGGTTTAGGCATAGTCACACTTCCTTACATTTTCTCTAAAATAGTGGCGATACCTTGACCACCGCCTATGCACATCGTAGCAAGTGCATATTTCTCGTTATTCTTGTTCATTAATTGAGCAGCCTTGCCTGTAATTCTTGCTCCACTTGCTCCAAGAGGATGTCCTAAGGCTATTGCACCTCCTTCAATATTAACTTTTGATTTGTCTAATCCTAATTCATCCATTACTGCAAGTGACTGGGCAGCAAACGCTTCATTAAGTTCAATAATACCTATTTCACCTAAAGATAAGCCCGCTCTTTCTAAGGATTTACGTGTTGCTTCTACTGGTCCCATACCCATTATTTCTGGTGAGCATCCAGACACCGCTGTACTTAATATTCTAGCAAGCGGTTTTAAATCATTATTTATTGCAAATTCTTCTGAGCAAATTAAAACAAAAGCAGCACCATCGGTAAGAGGTGATGATGTTCCAGCAGTAACAGAACCATTCGAGTCAAATGCAGGTTTCAATTTAGAGAGAGTCATAGAATCTGTATCAGATCTAATGCAACCATCTACTTCTATAATCCCTGATTCTGTATTTATTGGTATTATTTCATCAGTAAATGCACCTTTATCTCTTGAATTGGATGCTCTTTTTTGGCTTTCTATAGCAAATTCTTCCTGAGTAGTCCGATGGATTGAATATTTCTTTGCTAAGTTTTCTGCTGTGATGCCCATTGAGGTAAATGCTTCTGGGAATTCTATGCTAAGTTTAGGATTAGGCATAGGATTGAAGCCGGTCATCGGTATTCTAGTCATGGATTCTACGCCACCAGCAATAAAAGCCTGTCCTGCGCCCATAGATATTCGTCCAGCTGCATCATGTATTGCCTGCATCGAAGAGCCACAAAATCTATTTATTGTTACACCAGGTACACTTTCTGGTAAGTCGCTTAGAAATGTAATCATTCTTGCCACATTAAACCCCTGCTCTGCTTCAGGAAATGCTGTACCTACTATCAAATCTTCAATTAATGATGGGTCGATTCCTGTATTTTCTATTAATCCATTAACTACTGAAGTAGCGATATCATCGGGCCTTATTTTAGCTAAAGAACCCCTTTTTGCTGGGGTGAAAGGTGAGCGTACATATCCAGCGATGACTGCCTTTGATTCGGTTGATTGAAAAGTATTCTTATTCATGGTCTCTTCTCCGTACAATACCGTATGGTTTTTAATACATAAATAAAATAGTGAATTTGATTACAACATGTTATAATATTTACACTAAGTGTATTATAAACATTAAGATTAAACTATCTAATAGATATTTGAAATACCTCTCTCATACGCGGGGAGGACATGGAAGGAACTACTGACCCAGATATCTTAAAAGATCGTCTTTATTTTAAGATTGGTATCTTTGTATATGATAATGCAAAAGTAGTTTTGGTACTGACTATTCTCTTGTGTGCTAGTCTTGCAAGTCTAGCGATAAACCTAGAACCCAAATATGT
>MDSW01131354.1_pt1 | contig 30816 bp, 29 predicted proteins | sample 811171 | NCBI WGS metagenome assembly MDSW01 (sample SAMN05326641, study PRJNA326480) | marine metagenome | isolation source: seawater | place: Atlantic Ocean: North West | collected 2012 | reverse complement strand
CGCAGCACATGCAGCTTTTCCAGCGTGGGGAAAGACTTCAATTACTGAGAGATCAAATATTCTCAATAAAATTGCTGATGTTATAGAGAAAAATCTAAATTTATTAGCTACAGCAGAATGTTTAGATAACGGTAAGCCTATAAGAGAATGTATGGCTGCTGATCTACCACTAGTAATAGATCATTGGAGATATTTTGCTGGCGTTATAAGAGCGGAGGAAGGTTCAGTTGCTGAAATAAGTAATAGTGAATATTCTTATCATATTCCTGAGCCACTAGGTGTAGTTGGACAAATTATACCTTGGAACTTTCCACTTTTAATGGCTACATGGAAATTGGCGCCAGCGCTTGCAGCAGGAAACTGTGTAGTGCTGAAACCAGCAGAGCAAACACCAGCTTCAATAATGATTTTAATGGAGCTAATTGGCGACTTATTACCAAAAGGTGTTGTGAATGTAGTAAGTGGTTATGGCTTAGAAGCCGGCAAACCTTTAGCATCTTCTAAAAGAATAAAGAAGATAGCTTTCACAGGGGAAACTACTACTGGACGTTTGATTATGCAGTATGCATCTCAAAATTTGATTCCTATCACTTTGGAATTAGGTGGTAAATCTCCTAATATTTTCTTTGAAGATGTCATGGACAAAGATGACGACTTCTTCGACAAATGTTTAGAAGGTTTTGCAATGTTTACGCTTAATCAGGGCGAAGTATGTACTTGCCCTAGTAGAGTTCTAGTACAAGAGTCTATATACGATAAATTCATGAAGAAAGCGATTGCTAGAACTAAAGCTGTTAAACAAGATAATCCTTTAAAAATGGAAACTATGATCGGAGCTCAAGCTTCATTAGAACAAATGGAAAAGATCAAATCTTATTTAGATTTAGGTAAGAAAGAAGGTGCCAAAGTTCTAACTGGAGGAAGCGTAGCTAAGTTAAATAGTGGACTAGAAAAAGGAAACTATATTCAGCCTACTATATTTGAAGGAAACAACAAGATGCGAATTTTCCAAGAGGAGATCTTTGGACCAGTAGTTTCGGTTACTAAGTTTAAAGATGAAAAAGAAGCATTAGAAATAGCTAATGATACTCTTTACGGATTAGGCGCAGGTGTTTGGACTAGAAATGGTAATCTTGCTTACAGAATGGGAAGAGAAATACAAGCTGGAAGAGTATGGACAAATTGTTATCATGCTTATCCTGCTCACGCTGCATTTGGCGGATACAAACAATCTGGTATAGGAAGAGAAACTCACAAAATGATGTTAAATCATTACAGACAGGTAAAGAATTTACATGTGTCTTACAGTGAGAAAAAATTAGGCTTCTTTTAAAAACTCTATTATAATGGCCCGTGTGACTCACGGGCCATTTATTTATGAAAGTAAAAGCAACTTTATCAGCAAAAAAATTACTCAGTGATCTTAAAGCTGTGCACGGCGAAGATCTATTATTTCATCAGTCTGGCGGCTGTTGCGATGGTAGTGCTCCAATGTGTTTTCCTGCAAAAGAATATATGGTAGGCAGTAGTGACGTTAAATTAGGTGAAATTGATGGAACACCTTTCTATATCAATGAGGAACAATATGAGAAGTGGAAACATACTGATTTAACCATTGATGCTGTAAAAGGAATTGGAGGGATGTTTTCACTAGATAATGGAACCGGTCAAAGGTTTTTAACAAAATCTGAAATTTGTGTGGTAGTTGATAACGATAAGCCAAAAACTAATTAATCTCTTTATAGACAACCCCTTAAATATCTGTATTTAATAAAGAATGAGCCAAATTTTACTTACAAATGTAAGAAAAAAATTTTTAGAGTATTTTAAAAGAAATAAACATCAAATTGTAGAATCAAGCAATCTTGTACCTAATAATGATCCAACATTAATGTTTACTAATTCAGGAATGGTACAGTTTAAAAATGTTTTTACTGGATTAGAAAAAAAAACCTATAAAACAGCTACCACTTCTCAAAAATGTGTTAGAGCAGGAGGAAAACATAATGACCTAGAAAATGTAGGATATACACCTAGACACCATACTTTTTTTGAGATGCTTGGTAATTTTTCATTTGGTGATTACTTTAAAGAACAAGCTATTCATCACGCATGGAACTTATTAATAAAAGATTTTGGTTTACCAAAAGAAAAACTATCAGTAACAGTTTTTCATGAGGATGAAGATGCTTTTAACTTATGGAAGAAAATAGCAGGACTGAGTGATGGAAAAATAATTAAAATATCAACTTCAGACAACTTTTGGTCAATGGGAGATACTGGACCATGTGGACCATGCTCTGAAATTTTTTATGATCATGGTGATAAATTAAAAGGTGGACCACCAGGAAGTTCTGATCAGGATGGAGATAGATTTATTGAAATTTGGAATCTTGTATTTATGCAATACGAACAAATTTCTAAAGAAAAAAGAATAGATTTACCGAAACCATCAGTAGACACAGGCATGGGATTAGAGCGAATGACAGCAGTTTTACAAGGAACACACGATAACTATCAAATTGATCATTTTCAAAAAATTATGGCTGCTTCATCTCAAATTACAAAAACTCAAATAAATGATAAAACAGTAGCAAGTCATAGAGTTATAGCTGACCATTTAAGAGCGAGCAGTTTCTTAATTGCTGAAGGAATTCTTCCCTCAAACGAAGGCCGAGGATACGTTTTAAGAAGAATTATGAGAAGAGGGATGAGGCATGCCCATACTTTAGGAAGTAAGAGCCCAGTTTTTTACAAACTTTTCGAAGTTTTATTAAATGAAATGAAAAATAGTTATCCCGAGTTAAATACCGGTAAGGAATTAATAATTGAAACTCTTAAAAATGAGGAAGAAAAATTTTCTTCTTTATTAGAGCGCGGAATGAAAATATTAAATGAAAATTTAAGCAAAGTTCAAAACAAAATTCTCCCAGGTTCAATAGCATTTAAATTATATGATACCTACGGATTCCCTTTAGATTTAACAGCAGACATTTTGAGGGAGAAGAATATTGCAGTAGATACTTTAAGCTTTGAGAGTGAAATGGAAAAAAGCAAAGCTTTAGCGAGAGCTAATTGGAAAGGCTCAGGAGATAAATCTGTAGAGGAAAAATGGTTTAAGATTAGAGAGGAGTTGAACCCAACAGAATTTTTGGGTTATGAATTTGAAAAAGCTGAGGGAGTGATCGTAAAAATTTCAAAAAATGATAAATTTGTAAATTCAGCGAGCGAAGGCGACGAGATTGAGATTATTACGAATCAAACACCATTTTACGGGGAGTCAGGCGGTCAAGTAGGCGACCAAGGTTATATTTTTAACTCCGATTGCAAGATTAAAGTAAAAGATACACAAAAAAAAATGGGAGACTTGTTCGTTCATTTTGGAAAAATTGAAAAAGGATCTATATCAAATGGACAAAACGTTAATTTAGAAATTGATGTTATCAAAAGAAACAATTCTAAGGCTTACCATTCGGCTACACATTTATTACACGAGTCTCTAAGGAGAACTTTAGGAAAGCATGTTACTCAAAAAGGGTCTCTAGTTTCTCCTGACAGATTGAGATTTGATTTCAGTCATAATAAACCAATTGAAAAAGATGAGATGGTAAAAATAAATAAAATAGTTAATGAGATTATAGACGGATCTTCTGATGTTCAAACAAGAATAATGACACCTAAAGAGGCAGTAAGTATGGGTGCTTTAGCATTGTTTGGTGAAAAATATGGAGATGAAGTGCGAGTAGTTTTTATGGGAAAGGAAAAAAATGGTTTTTTTTCAACTGAGCTATGCGGTGGAACACATGTTAAAAATACAAAAGAAGTAGGCAAATTTAAAGTTATAAGTCAATCATCAATAGCCTCAGGCGTTAGAAGAGTAGAAGCGCTAAGAGATAAACAATTAGCTCTTTACGAGAAAGCTCAAAGAGAAGATAGGTCTTTAAAAGAGATCAATCTTAAAGAGGAAATAGAGATAATTGAAAAAGATTTAAAAAAATTAAAAATAAATCCAAATTATAAAAATAATTTAGATTTAGATGAAAATTTGAAAAATTTAAAAAAACAATTAAATATAGCAAAAATTGAAAACATAAAAAAAGATAAAAATAAAAACATAATTAAAGACAAAAAAATAGGAAAAATTTTAATTAGAGAGCAAATTTTAAAAGACTTTCCGCCAAAAGAGCTCAGAAGCATAATAGATCAGGGAAAAAAAGATATTAAATCAGGAATTATTATAAGTATTTCTACTTTTGAAGATAAAGTTGGTGTTGCCGTAGGAGTATCACAGGATTTGACTTCAAATTACGACGCTGTTCATTTAGTTAAGATTGCTTCAGAAATATTAGGCGGCAAAGGAGGTGGAGGAAGAAAAGACTTTGCTCAAGCAGGTGGATTAGATAAAAATAAAATTGAAATAGTTTTTAAAGAAATATCAAAAAAAATTAGTTAAGTTTTTTCTTTAAGTTTCCATCAATTGCCTCAAGAAATTGATTAGTTGTTAAATACTTAGTAGATTTTCGCATTAAAATTGATAAATCTTTTGTCATTGAACCACTTTCAACAGTTTTAACACAAACTTCCTCAAGACTATTGGAGAATTTTATTAAATCCTCATTATTGTCAAGTTTACCCCTATGTGACAACCCACGAGTCCATGCAAATATTGATGCAATTGGATTTGTTGATGTTTCTTTACCTTGTTGATGCATTCTGTAATGCCTTGTAACGGTTCCATGAGCTGCCTCTGACTCTACAATTTTCCCATCTGGAGTCATAAGTACACTAGTCATTAATCCTAAAGAACCAAATCCTTGTGCAACTGTATCAGATTGCACGTCGCCATCATAATTTTTACATGCCCAAACATATCCTCCATTCCATTTCATTGCACATGCAACCATGTCATCAATTAATCTATGCTCGTAAGTTATTTTGGCCTTATCAAATTTATCAGAAAATTCTTTGTTGTAAACTTCTTGAAAAAGATCTTTAAATCTTCCATCGTAAGCTTTTAAAATTGTATTTTTAGTCGATAAATAAACTGGCCACTTTCTTATTAGTCCATAATTCATACAGGCTCTAGCGAAATTTTTAATTGAGTCATCTATATTATACATAGTAAGAGCTATTCCAGAACTTGGAAAATCAAAAACTTTAAATTCCTTCTTGTTATTACCATCTTTTGAAGTCCATTTAACCTCAAGACTTCCTTCACCCGGTATTAGAAAGTCTGTTGCTCTATATTGATCACCAAAAGCATGTCTTCCGATTACGATTGGCTGTGTCCAACCTGGAACTAGTTTTGGAACGTTCTTACAAATAATCGGTTCTCTAAAAACTGTTCCACCTAAAATATTCCTAATAGTTCCATTAGGCGACCTCCACATTTTTTTTAATTTGAATTCTTCAACACGAGCCTCGTCTGGTGTAATAGTCGCACACTTTATACCCACACCATATTTTTTAATCGCATTTGCTGCATCAACAGTTATCTGGTCATTGGTATTGTCTCGGCTTTTAATACCCAAATCATGATATTTAAGATCTACCTCAATATAAGGTTTTATTAGCTTTTCTTTAATAAATGACCATATAATTCTGGTCATTTCATCGCCATCTAGCTCTACTACTGGATTTTTTACCTTTATTTTTGCCATAAATAAATTGATTATGATGCATTTTTATACATATTAATAAAAAATTATCAAACTTAATAAATATATGATGAATAACTTATTTCCAAAAATTCATAAAGAAGGCTATAAGTTTTTAGCTATTTCGCTAATACTTACCTTCCTCAGTTGGCTATTTCTTGACAATCTAGTGTTACTTTTTATTTTACTCACAATATGGGTTTACTATTTTTTTAGAGATCCGGAAAGAGTCTCAATTATGAACGATAACTACTTAGTAAGTCCTGCAGATGGGGTAATAACTCAGATTATAGAAGTTGATGGTCCCAAAGAACTTAACCTAGAGAGAGAAAAATTTAATAGAGTAAGTATTTTTATGAACGTTTTTAATTGCCATGTAAATAGAGTACCAACAAGCGGTGTTATTGATGATATTTTTTACAAACCAGGGAAATTCTTAAATGCTTCATTAGATAAAGCTAGCGAAGAAAATGAAAGGAATTATTATAAAATAAAATCTCAAAGAGGTGATGAGATTGTAATGGTTCAAATCGCAGGTCTCATAGCAAGAAGAATAGTTTGTGAAGTAAGCAAAGATCAAAAATTAAACCAAGGAGAAAGAGTAGGGATGATTAGATTTGGAAGTAGAGTTGATTTGTATTTTAAAAGTAAAGATATATTAGCAAAAGTTGGTCAGAGCGTAGTCGCAGGAGAAAGTCTAATAGCAAAATATGAAACCTGAGAGTAACAAATTTAAAATTGTTTCATCAAAAAGAACAAGACATATTTTACCGAATGTCCTGACATTAGCAGGAGTATGTTTAGGAATAAGCGCTATAAAGTTTTCTTTAGATTTGAATTTCAAATTAGCAGTCATTTTTATATTATTAGCTGCTATATTAGATGCTTTAGATGGAAGAATAGCAAGATTGATTAAGGGAACATCAGAATTTGGAAAAGAATTAGACTCGTTAACTGATTTTGTAAGTTTTGGTATAGCACCAGCTTTTATAATTTATTTTTGGGAACTTATAAATTATGGTAAAATTGGATGGATAATTACATTAATATACTCAATTTGTTGTGTCTTAAGATTAGCTAGATTTAATCTCACTAAGACTTCAATAGAAGAAGAATGGAAACAAAATTATTTTGAAGGCGTTCCATCCCCTGTTGGAGCAATACTTATTTTAATACCTCTAATTTATAGTCTAGCTGAGTTAGATCTTAACTTTTCTTTAATTTCTATAACACCATATTTAACACTTATAGTTTCTATTCTATTGATAAGTAAACTACCAACATTTTCTTTTAAGAAAATTAAAATAAAACCAGCAATAACAGTTTTTATACTTTTAACTACTGTTATATCATTGGTTTCATTAATTTTTTTCACTTATTTAACGCTGCTGGTATTTGGAGTAGTTTATTTACTTACTATACCTTTTTCAATATTTTTCTATTTAAAAAATAAAAAAAATATGAGAACACTTTCCAAAGAGGATGATCATGAAGATGTTTTATAATGAAAAAAAACAAATCTTCTAAAAACTGGGTTGATAAACAAAAAAATGATCAATTTGTAAAAAAATCAAAGATTTTTGGGTATAGATCAAGATCAGCCTTTAAATTGATTGAGTTGAACGAAAAATTTAAAATTCTAAAAAAAAACACTAAACTAATTGATCTTGGAAGTTCACCTGGAGGCTGGTCACAAGTCGCGAGCAAAATCGTTACTAATGGTCAAATCTTTTCTGTAGACAAAAAAGAAATGAAGGAAATAGATAATGTTAAATTTTACAAGGGAGACTTCTTGGATGAAAAATGTAAAAATTTAATCTTACAAAACTTTCGAGGAAAAGCAGATGTCATATTGTCTGATATGGCCGCTGATACAACAGGTAATTCAAGCCTGGATTGCATCAGAACAAACTTATTATGCAAAGAGGTTATTACATTCTCCAAATCTCTTTTGAAAGCTGAGGGAATACTTGTTTCAAAATTATTTATGGGTCAAGATTTCATTGAAGCTAAAAATTTAGCAAAAAGTAATTTTAAAAATGTTATTTTTTTTAAACCAATTTCAAGCAGAAGTTTTTCTAAAGAGACTTATTTACACTGTAAAGGATTAAAGACTTTATAATTTTTAAAAATTGTATATAAGTTTATATGGGAATCATAAAAGAAGCTCTTACTTTTGACGATGTGCTTTTGCTGCCTCAATACTCAGAAGTATTACCAGCACAAACTAAACTTGATACAAATATTTCAAAAAACATAAGTTTAAAACTCCCATTTATGTCAGCTGCCATGGATACAGTTACCGAGTCAAAAATGGCAATTTCGATAGCAAAAGCTGGTGGGATGGGGGTCATTCATAGAAATCTTGAAATGTCTTTACAAGCAAAAGAAGTAGAAATTGTAAAAAAAAAAAAATATAAAGTTGCAGCCGCTATTGGAACCAGCAATAATGATATTAATAGAGCGAAATATTTATTGGACTCAGGTGTAGACCTTATTGTAATAGATACTGCCCACGGTCACTCAAAAAAAGTATTAGGCATGTTAGAAAAAGTTAAAAAGATTTCATCAAAAAAAACTATCTGTGTTGGAAATATTGCTACTGCAGAGGCAGCAAAAAGGATCTATAATGCAGGTGCAGATATTTTAAAAGTCGGTATTGGTCCAGGCTCTATTTGCACTACAAGAATGATAGCTGGTATAGGCGTTCCTCAATTAACTGCAATAATGCAAGTTAAAAGCGCAATGAAAAATAAAAAAATTAAAATAATATCAGATGGAGGAATAAAATTTTCTGGCGATATAATCAAAGCTTTAGCAGCAGGAGCTGATTGTGTAATGATGGGTTCAATGCTCGCAGGCACTGAGGAAAGTCCAGGAAAAAAGTTTAAATATAGAGGAATGTTTTATAAAACTTATAGAGGAATGGGTTCGATAGGAGCTATGTCCTCAGGTTCTTCAGATAGATATTTTCAAAAAAATTTTAAAGATAAAACAAAGTACATACCTGAAGGCGTGGAAGGAAGAGTAAAGTTTAAAGGAAATGTCTCACATATTTTACATCAGCTTCAAGGTGGATTGAGATCTTCGATGGGATACATAGGAGCTAAAAATTTGAGTGATATTCAAAAAAATGCTAAGTTTATTAAAATTACAAAAGCTGGTTTTTATGAAAGTATGGTTCACAGTGTAGAAACTGTTGGCACAGAAACAAGTTTTAAATTATGAATATCTATAAATACCTAAAATATTTTTTAATTTTTTTATTTATAAACTCACATGCAGTTGCTGGAAATAATTTTTTTTCTCAAGGTAAAATTTTATTTGAAGACGAAAAAATAGATAAGGCCAAATTTAAATTTGAACAAGATATTGTATTTAACCCTAAAAATGAAAAATCTTATTTATATTTGGCTAAAATATACAAAAAGAAAAACAATACTGAACTAGAGGAAAAACATCTTAAAACAGTTTTACTTTTAAACCCTAAAAATGAAGAAGCTATTTATGAATTAGCTATGCTAAATATATCTAAATCTGATTTTTCTGGCGCAAGCTCTCTTCTGGAAAAATTTGAAAAATTATGTAAAAATCTTTGCTTTAAAAAACAGATTATCCAAAATAAATTGAAAGATTCATTAAAGAGATAATGAATTATAACGAAAATCAAATCAAAGAAAAAATATTGATAATTGATTATGGTTCACAGCTAACAGAATTAATTGCTAGACGCATAAGAGAGCTTGATGTTTATTCTGAAATTTATAGTTATAGTCAAATTAAAAGTATTAAGAATTTTAACAAATATAAAGGCATAATTCTATCTGGAGGTCCAGCAACAGTTACAAAAAAATTTTACCCCAATATCCCAGAGTTTATATTAAATATGAACATACCAATATTAGGTATTTGTTTTGGGTTGCAGCTTATAGCAGTGAGGTTTAAAGGCTCCGTTCGTTCAAAGAATAGTAAAAGAGAGTTTGGAAAGGCTATAGTAAATGAAAAAAGAAAATCAGTTTTGACCCGCGGTTTTTTCCAAAATAGAAAATCCTCAGTTTGGATGAGCCATCAAGATGCTGTGTCATCAATCCCAAAAAACTTTAATTTAATTGGCTCAACAAAAGACTCTAAACTTACTATCATCGAAAATTTAAAAAAAAAGATTTACGGAGTTCAATTTCATCCAGAAGCATCTCATACTCTAAGGGGTAAAATTTTATTAAAAAATTTTGTTTTTAACATTTGTAAAATAAAATATAAATGGAGGGTTAAAAATCAAAAAAATATTTTAATTAATCAAATCAGAAATATTGTTAAAAATAATAAAGTTATTTGTGCTCTATCTGGTGGTGTAGATAGCAGTGTAGTTGCGGTATTAATTAATAAAGCAATAAAAAAGAATTTACATTGTATTATGGTAGACACCGGTTTAATGAGAAAAAATGAATTTAAAAAAGTTTTCAATTTACTTAAATATAAGCATAAACTGAACATTAAATTAATTGATAAATCTAAACTTTTTGTAACCAAACTTAAAAAAATATCAGATCCAGAAAAAAAGAGAAAAATAATAGGAAAAATATTTATAAAAGTTTTTGAAAAAGAGTCAAAGAAAATCAGAAATGTTAAGTTTTTGGCTCAAGGTACATTGTACCCTGATATTATTGAGAGTAAGTCATCTTCTGGTAGTAAAACCTCGATAATTAAGTCACATCATAATGTTGGGGGCCTACCAAAAAAAATGAAATTAAAGTTAATTGAACCGTTAAAAAATTATTTTAAAGATGAGGTAAGGACTTTAGGTAAATCTATGAACATTTCAAAAGATATTCTTAACAGGCATCCCTTTCCTGGACCAGGTTTAGCGATTAGAATTCTAGGTGCGGTTACAAATGAAAAAATTAAAATTTTACAGGAAGCTGATTCAGTTTTTATTGAAGAACTTTTAAAAAAAAATTTATATAATAAAATTTGGCAAGCATATGCTGCTCTTTTACCCTCTAAAACCGTTGGTGTGATGGGTGATAGTAGAACTTACGAATATATATGTTTATTAAGAGCTGTTGTTTCTGAAGATGGGATGACCGCGAATTCATACTTTTTTTCACATGATTTTTTAGATAATATTTCAAATAAAATTATCAATAAAGTAAAAGGAATTAATAGAGTTGTGTATGATATAACCACAAAACCCCCTAGCACTATTGAGTTAGAATGAAAAATACAAAAATTAAAAAGATTCTTTTAAAAAAAAATAAATCAAAGTTAGTTTGTTTAACTGCTTATTCGAAAAATATAAGCTCAATTATTGATAGATATTGTGACATAACCCTTGTAGGAGACTCACTTGCTAATACTCTTTATGGAATGAAGAATACTCATAAAATGGAAGTGGAAACCATGATAAAACATGGGATAAGTGTTAAAAAGGGAATAAGTAATTCGTTGTTGGTAATAGATATGCCTAAAGGATCATATAAAAATATTTCCTCTGCCAAAAAAAACGCAAAGAAAATTATTAATAAAACAAAGTGTGACGCAATAAAAATAGAATATAACAAAAATAATTTTCAAATTATTAAAGGTTTAACAAACGAGAAAATTAATGTTATGGGGCACATTGGGTTTACTCCTCAGTTTAAAAATAAGTTTAAAGTGGAGGGTAAAACTATTCGTCAAAAAAAAATTATTTTAAAACAAGCTTTAGAAACAGAGAAAGCAGGCGCTTTTTCAATAGTATTAGAATGCTTGGATACTAATTTATCAAAAATAATTACTAAATCGCTTAAAATTCCTACAATTGGAATAGGTGCCTCAGCTAATTGCGACGGTCAAATTTTAGTTACAGACGACTTATTAGGCTTAAGTGGGTTTTATCCTAAATTTGTTAAAAAATATGTTAACTTGAGAAAAATTATTAAAAAAGCTGTATCTAAATATAAAAAAGAAGTAAAACAAAATAAGTTTCCAAAAACTAGAAATAGTTACTAAATATTATGAGTGAATTTAATGAAGAAAACTTAAAAAAAAATTCTTTAAAAGATTTTTTTTTAAATAATAAGAAAATAATTATATATTCTTTTATATCATTAATAACAGTTGTAATTATTTATTTAGGCTACGGTTTTTATGATGAGAAAAAAAATACGAAATTGGGTAACTTATATAACCAAGCAAATATTCTCTTATCAAATAAAAAAAATGAAGAAGCCCTGAGACTTTACGAGGAGGTTATTTTAGAAAAAAATAAGTTTTATTCTCCATTATCCCTTAATAGTATAATCGAAAATGACCTAAAAAATGATGAAGAAATTTTACAATTATTTGACCAAGTAATTAATATAAGAAGCTTAAGCAAAGAAGATAAAAATCTTATTATTTTAAAAAAAGGAATATTTTTAACAAAAAAGGGAAATGAAGATCAAATTTTGGATACTTTAAATCCAATAATCAACGAGAAATCTATTTGGTCAGATTTAGCAGTAAAAACCTTGAGGGATTTTTATTTTTTTAAAGGTGAAAAAAATAAATCTGCTCAATATGAAGAAATTCTCCTTAAAAGAAATAATTAATGAGTATAAACAAATATTTTACTATTGTAATTTCATTATTCTTTTTTAGTTGCTCTTTTGATAATAAATCAGGAATTTGGCAAGAAGGAAACGAATTAACAAATGATACTAAAATTAATAAAAACAATAAACGAATAAAAGTATTTAAAGAAACAGAGATATTTCAAGAAGAAGTTTTAAAAAAAACAAATCTTTTACTCAAAGATAGTAAATATAATAAAAGTTGGTTGAATGAGTATTATAATTTAAAAAACAATTATCAGAATTTTAAAGTTAAAGATTTTTCCAAAGATGATGTTACAAAAGAAAAATATAATTTAAAATTAAGAGGAAAACTTCTTTCTTATAAAGACCAACTTATATCTTACGATAAAAATGCTAATATAATAGTATACTCTCTTGCAAAAAAGCAAATAATCGTTAAATACAACTTTTATAAAAATAAATTTAAAAAATATAAAAAAAGAATATTTTTAACTATTGATAAAGAGAATAACTCAGTAGTTGCTGCTGATAACTTAGGTTATATTTATAGCATTGACCTTAATCTAGGGAAATTAAATTGGGCACAAAATTTCGGAGTGCCTTTTAGATCTGAACTTAAAATATTTGATAAACAAATATTTATTTCCAATCAAGATAATGTTCTTTATTCATTAAGTTCTAAATCAGGTAAAAAAAATTGGCAACTCTTGACAGAACAGGGAAACTTAAAATCAAATTTTAAAAACAGTTTAGTGATTGATAGTCAGAATTTATTTTTTCTAAATTCTGTTGGAAAGTTACACTCAATAAATCATGTAAATCAAAAAATTAATTGGATTACTGCAGTTTCACAACCTGCAGCTAATAGTAAGTTTAATTATTACGACGGTCAACCCATTACACTTTATGCAGATAAGTTAATATTAACATCATCTTCAAGAACTATATTGATAGATGCCTTAAGTGGAAATACAATCTGGTCAAAACCAATTTCAAATAAATTAAAACCTGTTGTTATTCAAAAACAGCTATATCTATTTTCATCAAATAATTTTTTGATTTCAATAAATTTCGACGGAAAGATAAATTGGTCGAGAAACATTAACAAAATGCTTAAAAAGGATTTTGATAATGACTTTAAAAGAGTAGGGAATATAAAAAGTATTATGATAGTAAATAATGCATTACAAGCCATAACAGAAAGGGGAGGTATAATAAATTTTAACGTGCAAGACGGAAGCATTAAAGAAATAGTCAAACTTTCAAAAGAAAAGATAAATTTATATCCAATTTATATAAGCAAGAAACTTTTATACATAAACGAAAAAGGTTCTCTTATAGTTTATTTTTAATTACTTGATTTACTACTTAATAGAGAAAGTTGGGTTATTTTTTCTTCACCTAGTGCGTCTGTAGGTTTAATAGGATACTCCCCAGTAAAATAATGGTCACTAAATTGCGGGTAAATATTATTTCTCGTTCCTTTACCAAGAGCTTTGTAAAGTCCTTTTAAACTTAAAAATTTTAAAGATTTACATTGAATATAATCACACATCTCATCGATAGTCTTACCATTAGCTAATAACTCTGATCTTGTTGGCATATCCACACCATAAAAATCTGGATAAAGAATTTCAGGGCATGCAATTCGCACATGAACTTCTTTAGCTCCAGACTTATAGAGCATTTGTACAATTTTATGGCAAGTTGTTCCTCTTACTAGAGAGTCGTCAATTAATATTATTGACTTATCCTTAATAATACTTTTTGTTGAACTTAGTTTAAGTTTTACACCTAAACTTCTAATGTTTTGAGTAGGTTCAATAAAAGTTCTTCCTACATAGTGATTTCTAATCAACCCCAGTTCAAATTTTTTCTTTGACTGCTCAGCATAACCAATCGCTGCTGGAACACCAGAGTCGGGAACGGGGACAACAATATCTGCATCTATATAATCTGTTTCTGCTGCTAGTTCTTTTCCGAAATTTTTTCTAAATTCATAGGCACATTTTCCGTCAATTATACTGTCTGGTCTTGCAAAATATATGTATTCAAAAATACACGGTCTAGCTTTTTGTAAAGGAAAAGGTTTTATACTTTTTAAAGATTGATTTTCTATCACAACTATTTCTCCATTTTCAACTTCTCTAATAAATTTTGCTCCTACAATATCTAAAGCACATGTCTCTGATGCTAAAATAAAAGACTCTTTCAGTTTACCGATAACCAGTGGCCTGATACCAAGAGGATCTCTAACGCCAAGAAGTTTTTTATTAGTCATCATTATCAAGGAGTAACCACCTTGAATTTGAAATAGAGCTTCAATTATTTTATCAACTATTTTTGCTCGTTTTGATTTAGCGATTAATTGAACTATAGTCTCTGTGTCACTAGTCGTTCTAAAAATTGCTCCATCCTTTACAAGTTTTTCTCTTAAAGATATTGCGTTAGTTAAATTACCATTATGCGCCACACTTAATCCTCCACCATGTAAATCAGCAAAAAAAGGCTGGATATTCCTTAAGGATGTTTCACCTGTAGTTGAATATCTGTTATGTCCTATCGCAAATTCCCCGGGAAGTTTATTAATTACATCTAATTTAGTGAAGTGGTCAGATACAAGACCTTGCTTCTTTTCAGAATGAAAATTTTTTCCATCAAATGATACTATTCCACATCCTTCTTGTCCCCTGTGCTGTAATGCGTGCAATCCTAGCGCAACCATTGCTGAAGAGTCCACATGATTTGAAATACCGAATATTCCACATTCTTCTTTTAACTTATCTAAACTAGATTTTTTCAATTTGCTCTTTTGTATCCTCTATATCTTTATATGATGGAAACTCATTAATTAAAATATCGCTTCCTTTTTTTATAATGTTAAATGACATTGCTTTTTCAATTGATATACCCCAATTTTGGTAAGGATAAAACCAATTTGATAAAGAAAATAAACAAACACAAACTATGTAACCTTTAAAAACACCAAATATAAGACCGAAAGTTTTATCTATAGAGCCCAATCCCGTCCATTTTACAGCTTTATTGAGTGATTTACTAACAAGTATTAAAATAAAAAGTGTGGATATGAATATAGCCACGGCTAATCCAACATTATTTATAAATTCTGATTCTATATAATTACTTACTATAGGCTGAAGTTTTGGTATCAAAATTATGGTGATTACCAGAGATAAAACCCATTTCATAAATGAGATTAAACTTAAAGAAAAACCTTTGATAAAACATTGAATTATAAAATAAAACATTAGAATTATAAACGTTATGTCAAAAATATTTAAATAATCTATAAAATTAGAGATATCTTTAAACATCACGACCAAATGGTTTAATGATCAAAATTAATTTTGGTAATAAAGTTAAAACAGACAAAAGTGCTAACAACATAGCAATTCCAGTAAATATTCCAAAATAAATTGTAGGTATAAAATTAGACAAAACTAGAATAGAAAAGCCAAATACTATGGTTGTAGAAGTATTTAAAATAGCTATACCAACAGTTTGATGGCATTTATCTATAGTAAGCTTATAATTTTTGATTTTTAAAAATTCTTCCCTAAATCTATATATATAGTGAATACTATTATCCACTGCGATGCCTATCGTTATAGCAGCAATTGTTATAGTCATCATATCTAACGGAATTTCCATCAATCCAATGATACCAAGAATAAATAATGCAGCTAAAAAATTTGGCACAACACCAATTAAAGAAATATTAATATTTCTAAATAAAATAAAAAACATCGCAAATATACCAAGCATAACCACTCCCAATGTTAATATTTGTGATTTAAATAAGCTTTGAAGTAAATTATTGAATAATATTAATACTCCTGTCAATTTATACTCATCCTGGTTTAATTTAAGATCTGTATTTAATTCTTTATTGATTTTTTTTATTAAATCATTTCGTCTTAAGTCATCCAAGGAGTCCTTAATTCTCACACTTATTCTTGCCTCATCATTATCAACAGAAATATATGGAGAAATTATCTCTGATTTAATTTCTTCAGGAATTTTGCTGTAAAGAATAGCTATCTCTAAACTCTGCAATTCTTTTTTATTTAGATCCTCGGCAACTCTTAAAATAGATGCAAAAGATAGAACTTTTCCCATTTCTGGCAAAGAGTCTAAATAGTCATGCACTTTGATAATTTTATCCATTTTATCTCTAGTAAACCAATATTTTGATTTATCTTCATTTTCCTGTTCTTCATCCCACTCTGCAAATTCATCATCATTTTCTTTTTCTTTTTCTATTTTTTTTGATGGAAATTTTATGATAACATCAAGAGGTGTAGTGCCTCCTAAGTTGTCATCTATTTTTTTCATACCACGGTAAATTTCAGTATCTTTATCAAAATAATTAATGAAACTATTTTCTACCTCTAACTTAGTAATTCCTCTCACACTGGCTATTAAAATAAAAATTGTTATAGCGAATATAATAACAGAATTATTTTTTGAAAAATTTCCTAAAATTTTTGTAATGATAGAATTTTTATCTTTTTGAACAATTATATCCTCCTCGGAAGCATATATGTTTAGTAATGTTGGAATTAAAAAAAAAGTAATTAGCATTGACACTATTAAACCTAAAGTCATCATCCAACCAAAATCAATTATCGGTTTTATGCCGCTAAAAATCAGAGACATAAAAGCACAAATTGTGGTTAGAACGGTATAAAGTATAGGTAAAAACATTTTCTTACTTGCCTCGACTACTGCTTGACTTTTTGTAAACTCTGGAAATTCATTTTTTATTTGTAAAAATCTTACGGTCAAATGAATATTCATAGCCATATTTAAAATAAGCATTAGAGCTATAAAATTTGACGAAATTACAGTTACTTTCCAACCTAACAATCCTAATAAACCGATCATAATAATTACTGAAGAAACACAAGCTAGTAATGGAAAAATAACCCATTTAATATTTCTGAAGACAATCCATAAAGTAATAATAATGAAAACAAAAACTCCTAAACCAAAAACTATAATATCTTTCTTAATGAAAGACATCATGTCGTCAGCGATCATTGGAATTCCACCTAAATGGATTTTTGCATTTTCACCATATTTAGCAATTACTTCTCTTATTTCATTTATATTTTGATGGTTTCTTTTATTATAAAGATTTTTATAATTTTCATAATCTTTTTGAAATAATTTAAATTGTTTTTTTTCGGCATTATTTAAACCATCATTTTGAGACTGAATATAATATTTATTTTTTATTTTAATAAAATCATTTAATCTCTCATCTGGTTTTAAATAGACTACAATTCCAGAAGTTTTCCCATCTTCGCTAATAACATAATTCTTGTATATTGGGCTTTCTAAAATTTCCCTTAAACCTCTTTTTCTGTCAATTTCAGGATGAGAAAGAGTTTTATAATTTTTAATTCTATCCATCAAGCTTTCATCAGTACTTTTAAGCAGAGGGACATCAATTACGGTAATTACTTTTTCTACCCAAGATAACTGACTTATTTTAGATTTCAAAAGTTTCAAATTTATAATAGTTTGGTCGTCTAAAAAGTCTGATACTGGGGTGTAAGTTAAAACTAAGAAATCTTTTGATCCGTATCTCTCGTTAATTTCTCTTAAATACTGCAGATCTTTATCGCCTTCTAATAACAAAGCATCTGAAGAGGCGTCTAGATTAAACTTTTTTGATTGAAATAATGAAAATCCCAAAACTAAAATAATTAAAAAAATCGTAATTTTTGAGTAGTCTATGATGAATTTATTGTAGATTTTTTGTAACATTTAATACAATTACATATTAAACTATTCAGTAAGAAAGAGAAATTTTATTTTTTTGTTAAATCTTTAAATTTTGTATACATGCCTTCAAATTCTACATGTATATTACCTGTCGGTCCATGACGTTGCTTTCCAATAATGATATCGGCTAAACCTGCAACATCATTCATTTTGGATTGCCATTCAGCATGCTCAATCGATCCTAATTTTGGTTGTTTTTTTTCTAAATAATACTCTTCTCTATAAACAAACAAAACAACATCAGCGTCTTGTTCTATAGAGCCACTTTCTCTTAAATCTGATAATTGAGGTAGTTTATCATCTCTTTGTTCAACAGCTCTTGATAATTGCGATAACGCTAAAACAGGAACTCCTAGTTCTTTTGCCAAAGCTTTTAGACCTTGAGTTATTTCAGATATTTCTTGGACTCTGCCCTCATTTTTTTTTGAGTGTGTCCTAATTAATTGAATATAGTCGACTACAATTAGTTTTAAACCGAATAATCTTTTTAATCTTCTTGCTCTGTTACTTAAAGCTGAAATAGTTATTGCTGGAGTCTCATCTATATAAAGTGGTAAATCATTAATATTTCTTGAAGCTTCAATATATCTCTCTAATTCCTCCTCTGTAGCTCTACCTCTTCTTATGTCATTTGATTGAATCCTTGTTTGCTCAGAAAGAATTCTCGTTGAAAGTTGTTCAGAAGACATCTCGAGTGAAAAGAAAGCGACAGCACTTTTTTCATTATTATCCATTATTTTTTTTGAGGCAAAATAAGCAATGTTTGTGGCTAGAGCAGTTTTACCCATCGAGGGCCTCCCAGCAATAATAACCAAATCAGATTTATGTAAACCTCCTAACTTCTCATCAAGATCTTTCAAACCTGTAGGAACACCTACAACTCCTTGATCATTTTTGATTGCTAACGTTGCCATCTCAATTGTTTGCTCCAAAGCTTGATTAAATTTAATGTAAGATTGAGAAAAGGATCCTTTTTCAGCAAGCTGATACAATGATTGCTCGGCTTTCTCAATAATTTTGTCTGAGGAGTTCTCAAGATTATCATCTTTTGCTTCAAGCATCACATCTTCAGAAATTAAAATTAATTCTCTTTTAACATACATTTCACGAACAATTTTAGCATAATCTATAGCTTGTTTAATCGAAGATGAAAATCTTGTTAATTTAACTAGGTAATCTATCCCACCTACTTCGGATAATGTCTCATTTTTTTCTAAGTAATTTTTAAGAGTAATTGGGTTTGCAATCATTCCCTTATTATTTAGATCTTCAATTAATTCATAAATTTTTTTGTGAGCTGGATCAAAGAAATTATTAGACTTTATTATAGATGATATTTCATCAATAATATCGTTATTTACTAACACTGACCCAATTACTGATTGCTCTGCTTCAAGGTTTGCCGGTAGTTTTTTTTCAATTACACCCCCGGTTTCTATTTTAATATTTTTCATTTAATCAATGTAATTCAAAAAAATAAAAATAGAAATTTAAAGTTACACACCTTTTTTTCTACCTGTGGAAAATTATTTAATTTCTCTTTTTTTGACTAAAATTGTATTCTCTGTACTAACCTCAGAATGTAAATTAATGGTGATTTTGTATTTACCAATTTTATTGATCTCTTGCTTAAGCACAATTTGGGAGGGAGTTATTTCGACATTTAAATTCTCTTTATAATAAGAGGAAATTTCTTTTGGTTTAATGGATGCAAATAAGTCACCGTTTTCTTTAGACTCTTTCGAAAAAGATAAACTTTTTCCATTTATTTTTTTTGCTAAATCTACAAATGTTTTCTTTATCTCGTTATTTTTTTTATTTAATTCATCTTTTTTCTTATTAACGAAATCAATATTCTCTTTGCTTGCCCTTAATGCTTTACCATTTTTAATTAAATAATTCCTTCCATAGCCATCTTTCACTTTAACAAGGTCACCTACTTTTCCTAATTTTAGAATATTTTCAAGAAGAACTATTTGCATGATTAGATCAAGTGTAAAATTTTAGCTCTTTTGATTTCTCTATTTAACATCTTTTGTTTAGCTTGTGATACTGATGTTATTCTCGAGGAGATTATTTTGCTATTTTCAGTAACATACTTTTTTAATAATTTTATATTTTTATAGTCAATTACAGGTTTATCTTTACCTGATAGAGGACATTTTTTTCCTAATCTAGCGTCATTTTTCTGAAATAGACTCAATTTATTAAGAGGATTTTGTGATCTTTTAAATTTTTTATTATTTTTTCGTTTCATAAATTAATCTCTTTTTTTAAAATATTCATTTTTTAGGTCTAATTTTTTATATTTAATCAATAAATATTTTAAAACATTTTCGTCAATATTAATTTTCTTTTTAATTTCCTCTAAGGTTTTATTGTTTCCCTCAAATTTGAGATGAATATAATAACCTTTATTATAATTTCTAATTTTTCTTGAAAAATTAATTAAACCCCAATCCTCTGTTTTGTGAATTTTTCCTTCATTATCTTTTATTATTTTTGAATACTTCTCTCTTAAGCCAGATATATCAACAGATGATAAATCCTGTTTAGCAATAAACGTGTGTTCGTAAAAGTTCATATAATAGTATTAATTGTTTTAAATAAAGAGTGGTTTATACTATTATAAAATATGCATTTCAATAAAAAATATATTAAAAAACATTAATGAGAGCACTACTTTTTCCAGGCCAAGGTTCACAATCTGTCGGTATGGGCAGAGAATTATTTGAGCATTCCGATCTTGTTAAAAAAATTTTTACCCAAGCAGATGATATTTTAAAATTTAAAATTTCAAAAATTATTCTTGATGGACCTAAAGACGAAATTAATAAAACAGAGAATACTCAACCTGCTATATTATTAGTAAGTTATTCTATTTTTAAATTTCTTGAAAGTGAGGGTAAGATTGATTTTAATGATTACAATTTTTTTTGTGGTCATTCTTTAGGTGAATATAGCGCTTTAGTTTGCTCCAGCTCTTTAAAATTTGATGATGCACTTCATTTATTGAGAGAAAGAGGAAAAGCAATGCAAGAATGTGTAAAAATAGGTGATGGTAAAATGATAGCTGTTTTAGGTTGTGAATATGAAAAATTAATAAAAATTATTGAAGAAAATAAAGGTGATGATTTTTTATGTGAGGTTGCGAATGATAACTCCATAGGGCAAATTATTTTAAGTGGTTTAACAAAATCTATAGATAAGATAAAAGAAAAGCTTAAGTTAAATAACGTCAAGTGTGTTCTACTCCCCGTAAGTGCTCCATTTCATTGTAGTTTAATGAATCCTGCATCTGAAATAATGAAGGTTAAAATTGAAAAAGTAAGATTTGAGAAACCTAAAGTCAAAATTGTTAGTAATGTAACTGCGGTGTCTGAAAATGAACCTTCTAAAATTAAACAATTACTAGTCAAGCAAATTTATTCTAAAGTAAGATGGAGAGAGAGTGTAAATTTTATGGCCAATAACAATACGAAAGAATTTGTTGAAATTGGTCCTGGAAAAGTATTAAGTGGACTAGTTAAGAGAACTCTTGAAAATAAAACAATTGTGAATTTAGATAGCCTTGAAAATATTAAAAATTACTAATGATAAATTTAAAAGATAAAAAAGTCATTATCACAGGAGCGACCGGTGATATAGGAAAAAGCTTAGTGAAGAAATTCTTGAGTTTAGGTTCTATGATTATCGCAACTGGAACTAACGAAAAAAAACTCGAAGAGTTAAAAAATATCGATAAAAAAATTATTGCGAAAAAATTCGATCTATCAAAAATTAAGGAAATAAAAAACTTTGTTGAGGAAAGTTTTAAAGAGTTAGGGGCAATTGATATTTTAGTAAACAACGCAGGAACTAATATTGATAAACTATCTCTTAGAATGTCTGAAGAAGACTGGCAAAAAATAATTGACATAAACTTATCTGCTTCCTTTTTAATGAGTAAATATACAATCCAAAAAATGTTAAAAAATAATAGCGGAAAGATTATTAATATAACTTCTATAGTTGGGCATACCGGCAATGTTGGACAATCAAATTACTCTGCTTCTAAAGCAGGAATTGTAGGTTTTACAAAATCTTTAGCTATAGAATATGCGAGAAAAAATATTAATATAAACTGCGTTGCACCAGGGTTTATATCAACAAAAATGACTGATAAAATTCAAGAGGATTTTAAGAAAAAATTAATCGAAAAAATTCCTTCAGGTAAACTTGGATCAGGTGAAGATGTAGCGAATTCTGTAGCTTTTTTAGCTTCTGATTGTTCAAATTACATTACAGGTCAAACAATCCATGTTAATGGTGGTATGTATATGTCTTGACAAATGCGATTATTAATCTAATAAGGAATTAATTAAAGTTCAAAAAAGGAATCAAATGTCAAAAGAAATAGGTCCAAAAGTTAAAAAAATAGTTGCAGATCACTTAGGTGTTGATATTGAGAAAGTAACTGATGAAGCGAGTTTCATTGACGACTTAGGTGCGGACAGTTTAGATACGGTTGAGCTAGTAATGGCATTCGAAGAAGAATTTGGGTCGGAAATTTCAGATAGTGAAGCAGAGAAGATCTTAACAGTCGGCGATGCAATTAAATTTATAGAAAATAAATCTGCTCAGTAGCTAAAAAATTTAAAGCTTATGATGCTTGTTTTATCCTCTCCCTCAGGCGCGGGAAAGACCACAATTTCAAAAAAAATACAGCAGAAACATCCTAGTTTTAAGATATCAGTGTCCCACACAACACGAAAGCCAAGGCCAAACGAGGTAGATGGTATAGACTATCATTTCACTACGCATGAAGATTTTAAAAAAATGATAGATTTAAAAATGTTCTATGAATATGCCGAAATATTCGGAAATTTCTATGGAACATCTAAACAATCAGTTGATGAAATTTTAGGTAAAAAAAATGATATATTATTTGATATTGATTGGCAGGGCAACGAGCAGCTTTCAAAGTATAGTAATCTTAACTTAACAAAAGTTTTTATTTTACCTCCAAATAAAGATGAATTGCGTAACAGACTTCAATCGAGAAACCAAGATAATCCTGAAACTATTCAAAAAAGATTAGTAGAATATGAGAAAGATATCTTAAAGTGGAAAGAGTACGATTATATAATTATAAACGACAATTTGGAAAATTGCATTTCACAACTAGATAAAATAATTTTTGATACAAAAAATAAGGTTAATCTTTAGTTTTCTCATATATCTCAGTAATTTTATAATATTGCATTTCCTCTAGATTTTGAGCTCTCAAATTAAGATTTATTTTCAATTTTTTTGCTATCTTTTCATAATCTTTAAATAAATGCTCAAAACTCTTTTTTACAATTTTTCTTTTTCTTGAAAAAAAAGCATGAGTTACTTTTTCTAAATTTTCAATATTTTTTATGGAAAACTGTTGTTTTCTTGGTTCAAAAACTATTAACATTGAGTCAACTTTAGGTTTAGGAAAAAAACAATTTCTTGAAATTAAAAACTTATCTTTAATACTGAGTCTCAATTTTGTTAAAATACCTAGTCTGCTGTAATTTTTTGATTTATTGTCTGAGATGATCTTTTCCCCAACTTCTTTTTGAAACATAAAAACCAATCTTTTATATTTTGGTGGCCAAATTTTAAATTTTAAAAATTTAGAGAGAATTTGTGACGATATGTTATAAGGTAAATTGCCGAATACAACAGTTTCGTTTTTTAAAATTTTTTCGATATCAATTTTCAAAATGTCACCACTAATGAAATTTATGTTATCTAAATTGTTATAAATATTCTTTAAATGATCTATTAAGATAATATCTTTTTCAATTACACTAATTTTCTTAAAACTTTTCAAAAAATATTTTGTTAAATTTCCTGTGCCAGGTCCTATTTCGAAAATATTGTCATTTTTTTTTAAGTTTCCTGACTCAAAAATTTTCTTTAGGATATTATTATCAGTCAAAAAATTTTGCCCTAAAGATTTTTTTGGTTTATGGTCCATACTTTTTGACAAAGTTTATTGATTTTATTAAACTTTTTGGACTTGCTTTATTTTTACCTATTAAATTAGTTCCTGTTCCATGATCGGGTGACACTCTTAAAAAATTCAAACCTAATGTGACGTTTATTGCATCAAGTCCAAATAACGCTTTAATAGGCGGCAATACTTGATCATGGTACATTCCAATTACTAGATTGAATTTTTTTAAATTGTCTCTAAAAAAAATTGTATCAGCTGGAACAGGACCGTCTATTTTAATGTTATTTTTTGCAAGCAATTTAATAGCAGGGACGACTATATTTTTTTCCTCAGAATTATTTCGAAATTCATCATTATGGGGATTTAATCCTAGTATTACTGCCTTTGGTTTTTTTTTAAAAACTTTTTTGTAAGATTGAAATATATTCGTAATTTTGTTTACCAAAATCCTCTTAGTTATATTTTTTGAAACATCTTTTAAATTAATATGGTTTGTTATAGGAATAACCGAGAATTTCTCATTATAAATCATCATTGCTGTACTTTTATTCTTATTTTCAAAAGAGGATAAAAGTTCAGTAACTCCTATTCTTTTTTTTTCAAATATACTTTTTTTATCGAGAGGACATGTAATAAACTTTGAGATTTGACCATTTTTAATTAATTTTTTAACAATTTCAAAAGATTTTAAAATATATTTTTTTTTGTCTACATTTTTAACTTTAAAGCAATTCTTAAAATCACAGTGCACATTCAATATTTTTAATTTATTATTTTCCTTGAAGTTCTTAAGATCTTTTATTTCATTAAGAGAACAATTTAATTTAAGTAATTTTATCTGAGATTTTAAAAGTTTAAAGTTCCCAATAATAAATATATTTTTACGCACCCTGTAAGGAATTTTTTTCCACGTTTTAACAATTATTTCGGAATTTATACTATTAGGATCCGAAGCTAGTATTGGTATTAATTTTTTCATTTAAATTCAATAAGTGCGTTGTTTTTTAAATCACTAAAATGTGAATTAGAAAATAATTGTAATTTTTCATTTTTCTTTCTAGCGATTATTTTATTTTTTAGTTTTTCTATTTCTTCTTTATCATTTTTTTGACTAATACTTTTTAAGTTGGAAGTAATTTCGCTTTCAACTTCTAATGGATTTATTTTGAGTTGATTTTTATATATTATAAAGATCAATGAATTCCATTTTAAATCAGTTATTGCCGAATTAACAAATGTTTCATAATTAACCTCATAATTTTTCATAATTTCCTTAATATCAGTATCTCTTACTTGGAGTGAAGAAGAGATTTTTTTTATGTAATTGGTTAAATCCTGTTTATTATAATCCTCAATGTTTCTTCGTTTAATTTCCTCATTTTTTATAGCTCTGTTAATTAAATTTTGCATTGATAAATTTTTAATTTTATCAACATTAGATTGATTTATTTCAACTCCTCTGAGAAAAAGTTGTGTTCTAATCTCATTTTGCAAATCATAATTTGTAACTATCTGATTATCTATTTTTACTAAAATTTTAAATTCATTAGAAAATAAAAAATCATTAAATGAAATAAATATCAGGACTAAATAAATAATAATTCTTTTAAAGTTAATCATTTAATTTATACCCGGACTCTTTAAATCTGAAAATGGTATTAAAGAAATTCTAAACATCAATGAGTCTGTAGGCTCTAAATCACTATCGTTATAAAACTCTCTCCTATAAACTAATCCTGCCTTTAAACAGTCATTAAGATAATCATAACTTAAACTGTAAAATTCAGAAGAACTTGTCTCCATATTTCTTTTTGTTTCAAAGTACAACTCCCCACTATTACTAAACTTTAATTTAATATTTGATTTAATATAATTACTATTACCTATGTGATTTCTCTCCTCTAAATAATCTAAATTAAAATCAACAATTCCATAATTAATATTTGTCCCAATCTCGTTATAATTAAGCTCACTGTAATTTTGATCTAATGCAAATTCATAATTTATTTTAAAGTTTTCATTAACATTATAGACAGACTGACCAACAACATCTGAAAATCTTTGATCAAGTGAAGAACTAGCTGGTTTAAGCCTATTCTCTTTTTCATTTACAACTTGACCAACTGAAAGTGTAAATTTTTCAAATTGATCTCTTAAATTCCTATCAAAAGTATTAAAATTGTAATCAAAACCTAAAGAAACACTTGTTCCACTCTCAATCTCATCAAATTTATTAAATTTTTTGAGATTAAAAAGATTTGAATACCTAAGTCTACCAGACTCAATTTTTCTCATGTTATGGGGTGAGTACTTAAATAGTAGTTTTGGGGTGAAATATTGAGATGACCCATTATTCGTATTTACTTTGAAAAGATTTAATTTTGCAAAATATCCAAAAGCTGATGATAATTCATGAGTTTTTTCATCTTTAAAGTTATCAACATTATTTGTTTTGTAATTTATATTTTTCAAGCTGGCGATAAATTTACTATCAACTCCAAGATTATTTTTTAATCTTTTAGATTGCCAATTTATATCATTTACAAAAAGGTTTGATTGTTTATTAACTTCATAATTTCTTACCCGTAAATTCGATGAAAAATCGAATAATCCATATTTATCATCTATATCTAAGCTTTTATCGAAAGTAATATATGGAAGTAAATATTCATATTTTTTATTTTCTTTCAATGATAAATTTTCAAAGGCAGATACATTTAATCCGAAAAATGAACTTTCATCACTAAAATCAAATTTCAGTGAATTTTCAAGAATATTATCATCCTTATTCACCAAAGGTGTATCAATACCAAATGCTTTGATAAAGTTGTCACTGTTAGTCTGTTGAATATTTAATTCTAAATTACTTTTAGTATTTGATTCGGATAAGAGTTTTTTATTTAATTTAGAAAAAAAATATTTTTTTGATCCAGGTAATTTTTTATTACTCACGCTTTTGTACCCCTCAGTAAATCCAAAATTAACTCTTAAATCTGTGTCTTTAAAATTTTGTCTATACTCAGTATTAAACAATGGGTTTTCATTAGCATAAAATCTTGGAGTTAGAGTAAAATCTTTGTCTTTACCTAAATCGAAGTAATAAGGAATATTAATTCCGAATCCTAAGTTTGAATTATCGTAGCCTGAGGGAATTAAAAAACCACTTCTTCTATCAACTGTAGGGTCAGGATGTGATAATCTTGGAAAATAAAAAATTGGAAAATCATAAATTTTTATGACTGCATTGTCATAATAAATAGTTTTTTTTGCTGAGTTGTGTTCAATTTTTTTTGCTTGTATATTCCAAGGGGGACATTTATCTTGTCCTCGATTTTTACAATAAGTAAAGCTCCCTTTATCATAAATAGAGCCATCTTCATCAATTACTGCTGTATTAGCAAATAGACGCGGCTCATTTTTTGGATCAATTTTAAAATCTGCTTGATTTAAAAAAACCTTCATATCTGACCCAGCAATTTTTTTTGCTTTTTCATCAATGTATATTTCAGAAAGGAAATACTTATTTTTCATTTTATCTAAAATTTCTATTTTACCTCTTGAAAAAAACAAATTCGTTTTTTTCTCATAACTAAACATACTCACATTTATTTCATTTTTGTCCGAATCAATTATTTGAGCTGGAGAGTTTGAGAAAATTTTTTGGTTTAAATCATCAAAAGTAATATTTGATCCAAAAACCTTAAAGCCCTCTGACGTAACAATTGTAGTTTTACCAGGTGAGAAAACTAGTTTTTTATTTTTTTGGTAAGTTATATTTTCAGATTTAAGGTAATTTTTTTGATTATCCTCAACCGTTACATCCCCTGAAAAAATTATAATTTTATTCTTATCATCTATATCAATTTCTTTAGCTGTAATATTTAATTCTTCTGCATTGATATTTCCTAGAGAGAGTAGCAAAAAAACTATAGATAAAAAGAAATTATTTTTCATTTATTTGTAAAATTCCTATCGAACAAAACATTCCTATTGAAATTACAGGTATCCAAACTGCCAAAATTTGCGAAATTCTGTTTGTTTTTCCTAAAGCTATGGATAAGTCTTTAAAATAAAAAATTATAATACATGTTATTATGGCAATTAAGATATAATAGAGATTTTGAGACTTATTAAGCGAGCCAATTGTGAAAATTGAGGCCAGAATAATCATTAGTGACAAAAATACAGGTAGGGAGAAAAATACGTTTAATTTCTCATCTAAAGTGTCTTTTTTATACCCTTGCTCTAATAGTGAGTCATACTCGGTTAAAAGACTTAAAAAGGATATCGTATCTAGATTTTTATAGAGAGACATAATCTTTTCGGAGTCAAAATTTGAAAAAAATTGATAATTATTTAATTGTTCTCTCTTATAGTCTCTCTTTTTCTCAAAAATTTTTACATCTTCGAATATCCAATTATTTGTTTCAATATTAACTCTTTTGCTTTCAATTCTTTTTAGAATGCTTCCATTATTGTCTATAGTATAAACTCTAACATTAAAAAGGTAATTATCTTCAACTTTTTCAGCTTCAATAATTCTTGAAGAGTCGTTTATACTTTCCTTAATCCAAACACCATTCTTATTTATGGATACGAGATGATCTATATCTCTGGAATATTTTGCTTTAGTATACTCGTACTGTTTAATCATCAGCGAAGTAACGGGATTAATAAGGACTAAAATTAATATACCAAAAATAAAAACAGAAAAAGTTAGAATTGAAATAATCTTGAAATTTGAAAATCCGAAAACTTTTAAAGATAGCAAATCTTTATTACTTTTGATACTTACGAAATACCACATCGATGATAAAAATACAACAAATGGAAGTAACTCTATTATCAAATTTGGTATTGATAAAAAAGTTAAGCGGATAGGAAGAAAAAGACTTACATTCAAAAATTTAAAAAACTCTATCTCGTCAAAGAGAGATAATAAAATTGTCAAACAGACGAATATAAGTAAAACGTTAGTAAAAACTTTAAAATATCCTTTTATTAAATAATTATAAAAAATCTTATTCATTTAATTTCGCAAGTTCAAATATTTAAGTCTTAGTAAAAAATAAATTATAGGGGTCATTATTAATGGTATTAATAAATAAATCATAAAATTTAAAATTGATAATCCAGAAAACCTTACAAACATTTCAGCAGCAACTAAAATTAAAAAACCAATCAGGAAGATAAAATTGTTTTTAAAAAAACTTAATTTCGATTTTCTTCTTTTCGCGCATAATAAAAAACATGCCACTAAACATACTGATGGGATGTATAAAGGTAAAACTAATCTTCTAGCTAATGTTTCAGTTACATTTTCTCTAGTGTTATCAGAAAAAGAACAAGTATTATTTAAAAATTTATTATTTGTAAAAACGCAACTTAACAAACTTAAAGTTGATGTTTCTTGAAGTTTAGGAGCAGTTATGACTCTGGGAGTTAAATTTTCAATATTTAGCTCCGTTTTTGAAAAATATAAACTTTCAATTTTTCCCTCGTTATCAAGAGTTTGAATAACTCCCTGGCTTAAAAATATTTTTTTATTTTTTATTAATCCTTTTTTCGCTATTATAACTGTGTCATTATTTTCATTTTCACTACCAGAGAGATTTTTAAAATTATTTGCTTTATCTCGAATGAAAACATTTTCTAAAACATCTTTATTCTTTCTTTCAATATAAAATGTCATTTTTTTGAAGCTATCGGTGAAATCATTAATTTTGATAATTGATCCAAGAGAGTCAAAGTTAGAATTTTTTATTAAATCCCTTGATTGATATAAAGTCGAGGGCGTTACTAATACAGAAAAAAGTAATTGAATACCTAATACCAAAAAAGAAATTCTAAAAAATAAATTTAATATTTTCGATTTTTCTAATCCACTACTCCATAAAACAACTAATTCTCTCTGCCTATCAAACTTCACTATTGAAACAACTAAAGCAATTAGAAAAGATAAAGGAATAAATTTAGTAAATATATTCGTAATATTTAATAAAGAATAAAAAAGGTAGGTCTTTAAAGAATGGCCATCATTTACTATAAGATCTAGGAAATTTACGGCTCTAACGGTCCAAGCTACTGCTGATAAAGCAAATAGTATAATTAAGAAGTTTTTAAGAATTTCTATTGTAAAATATTTGTAGATTTTATTTTTAATCATATAAAATTGATATATAATTAAATCAACTACAGCAAAAATTCAATTATTGGTTTAATTATTGTTAATTTTCCGTTGAAATCTTACATATTTGGACTTATATAATTCAACTTTGTTAAATCTTGGGTAAAAATTATGTCTATAAAAATTAATTATCTTAAAAAGAACGTTAGTGAAAGTTCCGCTCATCTTGTTTTGTTCTCTGACGAGAAATTTAAAATTGATGGATTAAAAAAATACCTCTCTGGCTCTGAATTTACATACATTAATGATTTACTTAAAACAAGTGACTTAAAAAAAAATTTATTTGTTTTTGAATTAAACTCCAAAAAAAAAGTTGTACTTATATCTATAAAAAAAAATTTGAAAACCTCTGATATTGAAAACTTAGGTGCAGAATTTTTTGGAAGAATTAATTATGGAAAAAACTCGGAATATTTCGTCTTGTCAGATACCATTAGCATTAAGCAGAATAATTTTTTAGGTTATTTCCTTCATGGTGTCAAACTCAAATCTTATGGATTTAACAAATATAAGTCAAAAAAAGAAACAAGAATTATTTCTATTAATGTAATAGGAAATAAAAATAAACCATCAACTCAAAATCAAATTAAATTTAAAGCTATTGAGGAAGGAACATTTTTTGCTAGAGAT
>MDSW01134149.1_pt1 | contig 30818 bp, 31 predicted proteins | sample 811171 | NCBI WGS metagenome assembly MDSW01 (sample SAMN05326641, study PRJNA326480) | marine metagenome | isolation source: seawater | place: Atlantic Ocean: North West | collected 2012 | reverse complement strand
TTCTGCTCTAGATCTTTTATATCCAGTTGTAGCAACGTTTGCTATATTGTTTGAAGTAGCTGAAATATCGGCCTGAGAACCATTTAGACCTGTTAAAGCTGTATAGAATGACATATTTTTCTCCTAACTTATATATAATTAATTTCTAAATCTTACTGCTTCGCTTGCATTTATTAGACCATATCCATCAACATCAAGTTTTATTTGATTATTTTCACTTGAAGTGCCTACTACTTTAGAATAGACAGAAGTTGCTAAAGCCTGATCTGGGTTATCACCCAAAAATGCTGAAATATATATGGGTTCGTTATTTTCAGTTAATTCTTGAGGTATTTTTTCCCAAGAAAAACCTACAAGTCCCCTATTTTGTCCTCCCAAATCAAGTTGATTAATAATCTCACCATTTTCTTTTTGGAAGAAAACTTGTAATTTGGTAGTAGCATTTGGTAAGTCTATTACCCCGTTTATTTCATTATTTCCATTTGGCCTTACAACATTACCTGGGACTAATACTGAATGTCCTAAATACTGAGATGCTGTAGCTATCCTAAAACTATCTATTTTATCGTTAAGTGCTTTCATATTATTTGACATTTCAGTAATTCCGGTAACTGTAGAGAATTGTGCCATTTGAGCAATAAAATCTCCATTTTCCATAGGCGCAAAAGGATCTTGGTTTTGTAACTGAGTAGTCATTAATTTTAAAAAGTCTTCCTGCCCTAATGTTGACTTATTAGCCTGCTCTTGTTTTTCATTTGCTGACTTTACACCTATTTTATCTAATATTCTTTGCAAAGATTGTTGTGATGCTTTATTTATTTCTGACATAGTTTTTCCTTATTTTCCTATATTGAGTGTTCTCATAGTTAAATTTCTTATAGTGTTTAAAACCTCAATGTTGTTTGTATATTGTCTTTGTGTTTCTAACATTTCCACCATTTCTTCATCCATATCTACTGCTGCCTTATATATATATCCCTCTTCATCTGCTGCAGGATGATTAGGAAGATATGTTTTAATTGGTTCTCTATCCAAAGTATCGACTTTAATAGCATCTACTGTTGATAATCCTGATTGCTTGAGTTGATCAGCATATACGGTTTTAAAAACAGGTCTTAGAGGTTTATATGCTGTTTCTTTACTGCTAGTGATATTATTGGCATTAGCTAAGTTAGAAGCAATAGTATTCATTCTAACTATCTGTGCTGACATTGCTCTAGCTGCTACATCATATACATTTTTAATACCCATATTTATTCTCCTTTAATTGCAGACATTAATGTATTAATTTTTCCACTCAAAAAAGATAAGGTACTTTGATACCTCATCGAATTCTCGGCAAACTGTAACTGTTCAACTGCTAGCTCAACAGTATTTCCATCTAAACTGGGGTTAACATTTTTTCTATATACTACCTTTCCTGGAGCAACAGGTTTTTTTATTGGAATATGGGTTTCATGTGTTACTTTTATAGGCCCATCTTTTTGATACTTTTTAATCTCCGCTTCAAAGTTTATATCTCTTGCTTTGAAATGTGGAGTAGCAGCGTTAGCTATATTAGATGCTAATATTTCATTTCTCTTAGCTCTTAAGCTTAGAGATGCTCCTAGCATGTTTAAATTTTTTTTTATATCATTCATAATTAAATAATTTATTTGGTTCATTTTTTGCAAATACAATGCCAAAATGTTAAAAAAATAATTATTGAGGTATTATATGAATTTATCACCTGAAATACTTAAGATGAGAGATGCTCTTTTAGAAAGAATAGGAAACAAACCTTTAAAAGATGTAGCAAATATAGTAAACGAAATACTTTTAAATGAAACGAATGGAACTAATAGATTAGCCGCTTTAGCAGCACGAGTTAAAGTTTTGAGAGATCATATAAATAAAAACTTTGAAATAGAAGGGAAAATTAAAAAAAATAATCTGGCAAATAAAATACAAAATAAACAACATAATAATACAGATGAACAGGAAACCAATCAAAATATTACCTCAGAGAAAGAAGTTGTAAAAGAAGAAAAATGGGTAAGAGTAGAAATGTTAAAATCAGGAGTTGTAAATGGTGTAAGATTTCCTGAAGGAGTTGTAATAGATGTAAGTCAAGTGGATGCGCAAAAATTGAAAGAGGACGGTCTATCTAAAATAATAGAAATAAATGATTCTGAAAAAGATAAACCTCAAGAAAGTGCACCTGCTGAAGAAGAAACAAAAAATACAGAAGTTAAACTTAAAGATAAATCATTAGATAGTACGCCTGCTGAAGAGGTAGCAAAGAGTGCAGATGCAAAACCTGAAGATAAACCTCAAGAAAGTAAGCCTGCTGAAGAAGTAGCAAAGAGTGCAGATGCGAAACCTGAAGATAAACCTCAAGAAAGTAAGCCTGCTGAAAAAATAGTACAAAATGAAAATTTAGAACAAAATGAAATGAATGTGAATGAAAAAAAGATTTTGAAAACTAAATCGACTAAAATTACTGAAGAAACTATAGAATTGACCGATCCTAAAGCCGTAGCAGAAGCTTTAGGTCTCAATGAAAAAAAGAAAAAAGAAGATGAACCTATTGAAGTAGAAGAAGAAATAGATTTAGAGGCCTTAGAAACAGGTAAGAAAAAGTGACTTTAGTTTTTAAAACCATAATTATTATTTACATTCTTTTTTTTTTAGGATGTAATAATTTTAAAAGGTTTGAACAAAAGAAATATTTTTGTAATACAAATGACCTAAATATTGAACTAATTGACATCTTAGAAACTAGGTCAATTAAAAAAAGCTATCTAACTATAAAAGGGAAAGAGTATCCTACGGAAATACTAAATATAAATAATGATGAAATAAGCTTAAAATTAAATAGTATTTATATTAAGATAAATTTATTAAAAAATGAAATAACAGCTAATGATGATAATAAAGTGTATTTTTTAAACTGTGATAAAAGTAATTTTAATATTTAATTATGTCAAATAGGATAAAGGAGTTTTTAGGCATTATTAAATCAAGAGGCTTTTTACACCAAACCACCGATCTTGATTTACTTATAAATGACTATGATAAAATTATAGGCTATACAGGATTTGACTGCACTTCAAATACCTTGCATGTTGGAAGTCTTCTACAATTAATGCTTTTAAGATGGCTTCAGAAAACTAATAATAAACCAATTATATTATTAGGTGGTGGCACTACAAAAATTGGGGATCCTTCCGGAAAAGATAGTACAAGAAAAATACTTTCTAATATAGAAATTAAAGACAACACTAAAGGCATAAAAAAAGTAATAGAAAAATATATTACTTTTAATAATACTTCACAAGGAGCAATATTAGTAAACAACGCAGATTGGTTGGATGAATTAAATTATATTAGTTTCTTAAGAGACTACGGAAAATATTTTTCTGTTAATAGAATGCTAACTTTTGATTCAGTTAAAACTAGGTTAGATAGAGAGCAAAATCTAAGTTTTTTAGAATTCAATTATATGGTAACTCAAGCATACGATTATTTTCATTTATTTAAAAATTTTAATTGCAATGTTCAGTTTGGTGGTTCTGATCAATGGGGAAATATTGTAAATGGTATTGATTTAATAAAAAAGTCAACTACTGATTCAAAAAGGAATGTTCATGCTATTACTTCTCCATTAATCACTACAGCAAACGGAAAAAAAATGGGAAAGACTAATAACGGAGCCGTATGGCTATCAGAAGATTATCTTTCTGTTTTTGACTATTGGCAATACTGGAGAAACACTTTAGATGAAGATGTTATAAAGTTTTTAAAGATTTTCACAGAAATTGAATTAAATGAAATAAGTAAACTAGAAAAACTTAAAGGTGAGGAAATTAATGATGCTAAAATTTTATTAGCTAACAGTATTACTACACTTACACATGGAAAAAGTAAATGTGAGCTAGTACTTAAGTCAATAAACAATGTAATGAATAATGAAATAGGTAACAATAGTCTGCCTAGTGTAAATTTGAATTTATCTGAAGTTAAAAATGGAATACAAGCTTATAAAGTTTTTTGTTTAGATAGTATATTATGTAAATCAAATAGTGACGCTAGAAGATTAATTAATCAAGGAGCAGCTAAAATAAATGGAAAAAAGATTTCTGACTTTAATTATTTAATTTCTACAAAGGATATTGAAAAAAATAATATAATTCAGATCTCAATAGGTAAAAAAAAACATGCTCTAATCAATATTATTGATTAGGACTATCATTTTTTTCAGCATCAAATAGGCCCTCAAATATGCTCCTAAATATTCCTGGCGTAAGAATAGATAGAGGATTTATAAAATACTCAGGGTTCTCATAAGTTCCTTTTGCTTTGTAATTTACTCCTATTAAACCTTCACCCTCTATACCTGTAATCACCTGTCCAAGCAAAGGAATTTTATTAATAATTGAATTAATAGCATAAGCAGGAACAATTACTCCTTCTAAGTCAATTTTATTATCAGCTAACTCTACTTTTCCTTTAAGAGTGCCCCCTAAAGAAAAACCTTTAAATTTAGTATTGTTTATAATTAAAGATTTATTTGTTTTAATAAAGTCACCCTCTATTTTATCAAATGGAATTCCTTCATTTGTTAAAATTTCTAATAGTCCTGTAAATGAGGCAAGTTGCAAGATTCTCGCTAAAAAAGAAGAGTTTTTAATACTACTATTATATACTTCTAATCTCCCTTTTTCAATTTCAAAACTTTCCTTATTTATATCAAAAATAACTATTCCTCTCCCATTTAAAAAAATATCAGAAATATTTGCTTTACTTAAAAATTCACCTAGATCATCAAATTCAATTTTAATAGATGAATTATCATTGTCTTGATCAACAATTTTATTTAGCCTAACATATGGTATATTATCATCAAAAAAACTTGCATTTATTTTCTTAAGATAAGAGTCTTTTACCTCTGCAACAATATTACTTTTCCCAAAATATAGATCTTTGTAGTATGAGTTATTCACATCAGCTATAAAAGATATATTTTCATATTTATTATTATTATTATTTTTTGTAAAACTATCTAAATCTAAGCTTTCGCCTTTTATATCTATATATTTTTTATTATTTTTATTACTTTTAAAAAAGCCATGAAAGTTATTTTTTTTATGTATAAATTTTTTAATTATTGCTTCCTTTATTTCAGAATTTTTACTAAAAAATATTTCACAACTTAATAATAAATCCTCAGTAAAAAAGCTAATATTTTTAATTTTTTTTAATTCATAATTATTAAAATAAAATTCTCCAGAAAAACTTGCTCTAGTATTAGACGGTTTATTATAATTTAAAAATTTTAATAAAACCTCATTAGCAAACAAGTTAGACTTTACTTTAGCGATCCAGTCACTTTTATTTAAATCTTTTATAATATTCATTTCAAGTTTAGAAGTGCCACTTTTTAAGAAATTATATTCATTTAAAAAGTCAAAAGACTGTGAAATAGCGTCGGCTTTTATGTCCACATTTAAAAGATTTTCTTTATTTAAACTTAATTTTATATCAGAAATTGAATTATTTAAATGTCCACTACCCTGAATCTCTAGCTCTGAATTATTAAACTTTATTTTCCCATAAAACTTTTCCAAAACTAAAGGAAATTCTTCTTTTTCATATAACGTATTATAAGAAAAGTTTTCTAGTGATCCTAAAAAGTTATAATCATAATTATTATTATCCGTTAAGCTATTAGAACTAATTTTAATAGAACCGACAATAGTACCCTTTAAATTATCTATCTTAATTATTTTATTTTCATAAACTTCAAGGTTTTTTAAAATAAAATCATATTCACCTTTAATATCACTAGATATAGAAAATGTATTTTTTATAGAATAAAAATCTTTAAATGAAAAACTAAATTTACTTAAATGTACCTCTCCATCAGAATTATATAGCCTAGACTCATTTGAAAAAAAAGTAATTTTATTATTTTTTTTAACTATATTTGCTACTGGGAAGTTTATATTTAAATCATTACCAATATTTATTGATGTATCACTTATCTCACAGTCAATAGCCTCTAAGAATAATGTTTTATCTTTATACAGTAAGTTAACTTCAATTGTTTTAATTGTACTATAATTGATTTTTCTTAAAATATCAGAGTAAGCAGAGTTTTCAGGCACTAAATTATCTAATAAATTAAAAAATTTTATGTACTCAATGTTATTTGCCTTTAGGTTAAGGTTATTATTAATATCTATATAATTTGAAAAGTATCCATGAAGTTTTAAAGTATTCTTTTTATTTTTAATCTGTATCTCATTTATTGTAATTTTTTTACTTTCATATATTACATCAACTAATAAATCATTAATGATTAAGTCAGAATTATTTTTTGTATTTATTAACTTAAGTTTATTATTAGATTTATTAGTTGAATTCATTTTTATCAAAAATCTATTTATTTTCCTATCAATTATATCAAGTGTAATATTTCCCGTTAGGAGCATATTATGATCATCAGTAAATTTATAATTATATTCACTAAAACTTTTATTTGATATTATTGAAAATATTGGAAGCTTTTCTACTTTTATATTTAGAGAAGCTCTTCTAAAAGAATTATTTTTGATTTGTCCTATTACATTAAATGAATTTGTATTATCCCCAATTAAAACATTTCCATCTATTATAAAATTTTCCTCTATTTTATTATAGTTGGCTTTTAAATTATAAAGTTCGATTTTTTTAAAATCATTAATGTAGTTCGAATTAAATATTCTATTATTATTATTAATTTCTACCTTATTAATTAATATTTCATAAACATTATTTTTTTTAATATCTAATTGCAAGCTTTCAATTAAAAACCTATTTTTAGTATTTGATTCTATATATTCTATTTGCTTAAAATAAAAATTTTTAAAATAATGTATTCCTTTATTATTTTCAATTCTACCATTGAAATTATTTACTGATCCTATTTTATTCTCATTTTCATAAATATTAAAACTAGTGTTATTAAATGTAATACTTCTATAAAATTGATTATTTTGTGGTAACGATATTTTATTTTTATTAAAATCAAGAATATTATCTAAATTGAAAAGATCAAAACTACCATTATGTATTATTGCTTCTTTGGCTTCTATTTTTTTTTTAATAAGATCTGTAACTTTAAAAGTTAGTTCAATTTTACTTGCATTAATATTGACTAAATCTTGAGATAGAGATTTAAATTTTGTATCCTTTAAATTTATAGTAGCCTCATTATTAAATAGATTTAGATCAAAAGTGATTTGTTTAGCATTTAAATCTTCTATATAATTATTTATTTCTGGAAGATATTTATTTAAATAAGTGATGTCTATTGGCTTATAAGAAAGTCTTAATAAAGCTATAAAAATTAAGAAACTTATAGTTAAAAGAAAAATTAGAAAATATTTAATTATTTTATGTTTGAACAATGCTATATTTCATTTATTATAAATAATTAAATATATTACAAATGACCATTAATGTTAATCAAAAAGCACCTAATTTTACATTACTAGATCAGAATAGTAATGAAATAGATTTAAAAAATCTTAAAAAAAAAATTATTTTATTTTTTTATCCGAAAGATAATACTCCTGGATGTACAAAAGAAGCTATAGGCTTCTCTAATTATAAAAAAAAAATAAATAATTTAGGGTATGAAATATATGGTATTTCCAAAGATTCAATAAAAAAACACAATAATTTTATAGATAAGCAAAAACTTAAAATTGACTTACTCACAGATGAAAACCAAAAAACTTGCGAAGACTATGGTGTTTGGGTTCAAAAAAGCATGTACGGAAGAAAATACTTCGGTATTGAAAGAACTACATTTGTTATTAATGAAAAACGAATTATTACTAAAATTTGGAACAAGGTAAAAGTGAACAACCATGTGGAAGAAGTTTTAGACTATATTAAAGATAACTGTTAATCGTAATTTTTTGAAGATAGAAAGGCAAATATAAACTTATCTAAGTCTCCATCTAAGACTTTTTCTATATTTGTATTTTCTTCACCTGTTCTCAAATCTTTTACAAGCTTATATGGTTGCATTACATAGGACCTTATCTGATTACCCCAACCTATATCTTTTTTTGCTTCAGAAGTTTTAATTCTTTTTTCTTCAATTTTTCTTAGCTCTAACTCATATAACCTTGATTCTAACATCTTAAAAGCAGCAGCTCTATTCTGATGTTGAGATCTTTGATTTTGGCATTGAACAACTATTCCTGTTGGTATGTGTGTTAGTCTAATTGCGCTATCTGTCTTATTAACATGTTGCCCCCCTGCACCTGAAGCTCTATAGGTATCAATTCTTAAATCTTTATTTTCTATTTCTATGTCTATTTCATTGCTAACAATTGGATATACCCAAACACTAGAAAAACTCGTATGTCTTCTGCTCTGAGAGTCAAAAGGAGATATTCTAACAAGTCTATGAACCCCACTTTCAGACTTTAATAGTCCATATGCATTTTCTCCTTCTACTTTAATAGTAATAGATTTTATACCGGCCTCGTCACCATTATTTATATTCATGATAGTTTTTTTAAAATTTTTATCATCAGACCACCTATTGTACATTCTCGATAACATATTTGTCCAATCTTGGCTTTCAGTTCCACCTGCTCCAGCGTTAATTTCAATAAAGCAGTCATTACCGTCTGCCTCACTGGAAAGCAGGGTCTTAATTTTGAGTTCATTAGAAGCTTTTAAAGTGTTTTTTAGTAAATTGATTATTTCAGCCTCTATTTTTTCATCATGTTCTGTTTTAAACAGTTCATTTAAATCAACTAAATCGTTGAACTCCGAACTTAGGTTATTGAAATCATTTAATAGGTCTTCCATCTTTTTTTTTTCTTTAAAAATACTTTGTGCACTATTAGTATTAGACCAAAAGTCTTCTTTTTCAGTCTCTACTTTTAGGTCACCAATTTTTTCGATTAATTTATCAAGGTCAAAGATACCTCCTTATAGAGTCAATATTTTTTTTTATATTTTTAATTTCAGTATCTATTTCTAATTTCACTTTTCCTCCTAATAAAGGTTGTTTTCAAAATCATTAATCTTATCTTGCTTAGGTATATTATCTTCACTAAAATCGATGGAGTTTTTTACAAAGGCTTCATAAATAGTATTTTTATTTTCTTCTTTAGCTTTATCACCAGTTAAATAGTCAACTTTAATCATCTCTATTCCTTCAGGAACTAGAAAGGGCCTATTTTCTTTTTGTTTTAAAGCTTTTTGAATAAAGTCTGCAAATATTGGTGCTGCTACTTTGCCACCGGTTTCTTTTTCACCTAGTGTTTTTGGTGTATCATAGCCTATGTATACACCTACTACGTATTCAGGAGAAAAACCTAAAAACCATGCATCCATATTATCGTTTGTTGTACCTGTTTTGCCAGCTATAGACAAATTTAATTTTTTTAACGACTTAGCCGTCCCCCTAGTAGTTACACCTTTTAACATCCATGTAATTTGAAAAGCATGATTGCTATCTATAATTGCTTTGCCTTCAGGAAACAATAATGGTCTAACAAAGTTGTTATTTATTTCATTTTGACAATTTTTACATGATCTTTTATCTCTTCTAAATATCACTTTACCATCTCTATCCTGAATTTTTTCTATAATTGCAGGATCATTGTACCTGCCACCGTTAACAAAAGTTGAATATGCAGCAACTAAATCAATTAAAGTAGTCTCACCTGAACCTAAAGAAGTAGCTAGTAATGGAGGATAATCACCTAGTTTAAATCTATTTGCTATTTCAACTATTTTTTTCATTCCAATTTGATTTGCTAACCTAACCGTCATTACATTTCTAGATTTTTCCAGACCCGTACGCAGTGTAGAAGGACCGTAGAAAATACCAGAATAGTTTTTAGGTTTCCAATCTTCTAAACCTGGACCTTGATCAATAACTAATGGAGCATCAAGTATTTTAGTATTAGGCAAATATCCGTTTTCAAGCGCTGCTAAATACACAAATGGTTTAAATGCTGAACCTGGTTGTCTTTTTGCTTGAGTAGCTCTATTAAATTCACTTCCATCAAAGTCATAACCTCCTGATAAAGCTAAAACTCTTCCATTTCTAGGATCTATTACAACTATAGCTCCATTAATAGCTGGAATCTGATCTAATTCAAAAGTGTTATTTTTATCTCTGATAGTATTTTTTAATATTACCACATCATTAATTTTTAATTCTTTCAAAATATTTTCTTTATTATAATTTATTTCTCCTTTATTTATCCAACCATTATCTACAAAGCTTTTTGTAGTAATTTTAATTTTTTCTTTATTTTTTAAATTTATAAATTTTATTTCTACATCATTAATACTATCTACTATAGCCACAGTTCTATTATGTAGTCCTGGAAAATTTTGATATTTTCTTCTAATTTCTTCATAATTATTTTTGATAGATAACTTTCCCAAATTTGCTATCGGCCCCCTCCAACCATGCCGTTTATCGTAATTTTCTAAGCCAACTCTTAAAGCATTTATAGCTATCCTTTGTAATCCAGGATCAATAGTAGTTATAACATTAAGTCCTTCCCTGTAAAGTGAAGTTTCTCCATACCTTTCAATAATTTTTCTTCTTACCTCCTCAATAAAATATGGAGCATAAACTTTTTTTTGATTTGCTCTTGTAATGCTTTGAAGAGGTTTCATTGAAGATTGTAATGCTTCACTTTTAGATATAACTTTATCTTCCGCCATTCTTGTTAAAACATAGTTTCTTCTAATTATTGCAGCTTTTTTATTTTTTATTGGATGATAGTTATTTGGTCCTTTAGGTAGGCCTGCTAAATAAGCTATTTCGTGTAACTCTAATTCATCCAATGACTTATTAAAATAATTTAAAGCTGCAGCAGCAATTCCGTACGATCTTTTACCTAAAAATATTTCATTAAGATACAGTTCTAATATATCCTCTTTATTTAGTATTCTTTCAATTCTAAGCGATAAAAGTGCTTCTTTTATCTTCCTATTTAATGATACTTCATTATTTAATAAAAAATTTTTTGCAACTTGTTGCGTTATAGTTGAAGCGCCTACTAATCTTTTGCCCTCATAAATATTTCTCAAATTTATAACAATAGCTTTTAATATACTTTTAAAATCTAGGCCTTTGTGCTTAAAAAAGTTCTTATCTTCTGCAGAAACAAATGCATTAATTACATTTTCAGGCATTGAATTTATTGGAATAAATATTCTTTTTTCTGCTGAAAACTCTGCTAGCAAAGAACCCTCCCCTGTATATAGTCTGCTGATAATTGAGGGGGAATACTCTTTTAATTGCTTATAATCAGGTAAGTCTTTTGTGTATTTAATAATTCCAAAAATACTAATAGCTATGAAAAGAAATATGCCCAGAATTATAGTTATAAATATATAAAATAAAGTTTTTAACAATGTTCCTCATCATTAAATATAATGTTAGTTTTTATCAACATGGTTTTGATTTATATAATTAATTATATCGAAAAAACAATTTTTTAGCTTCTTTAATTTATTTTTTATTATCATAAAGTCACTTTCTATTAAATATACCTTTTTGTTGATTTCTATTTGTATAGCATGAACATTTTCGTCCGGTTTACCATAGTATTTTGTTGTAAAACCTCCTTTAAATGGCATATTAATGCTAACATTATAATTATATTTGTTAAATATTTCTTTTAAACCTTTTATGTACTTTTTGTCTGCTGCTTTTCCATTATTGTCGCTTAAAACTATATCTATATTATTTTCTACTATTTCTGATGACATAGAATGACAATCTATAGCAATTACAAAACTATGTTTTTTTCTTATATTATTTAAAAAACTCCTAACTTTTTTGTGATATGGAAAATAGTATCTTAAAAATCTTCTTCTTGCTTCGCTAAATAATAATCTGTTTTTATATAGTTTTTGCCCAGAAAAAGAAACTTTTGGAAAAACACCAATTCCAGCATCTACCTTTGCTGAATTTTTTAAATGTGCAGTAAAAGCATGTTTTTTTTTCCACATTTTAGCATCTATCTCTAGCGGAGACCTGTTAACATCAACTAATATTCTAGGAAAATTAGCTTTGATATAATTAAAATTAAGTGTGTTTGTTTTAAATAATAAATCCAAATATGTGTCTTCTGATTTTCTTAATGTAGATAAGGGTAAGTGAGATTGTTTATTCAAAATATCTTTATAGTCTCTTCCACTATGAGGCAACATCATTAAAAGCGGTGAGCATTCTGAATGTTTGCATTCAAAAGTATATTCTATTTCTTCCATGTATTTAATTATATAATACTACTTCCAACCTGCTATATCCATCATAAAAATAGCCTTTTTGTTCATCGCTGCAACCTCGGATAGAATTAAATCATCTCTTACAAATTTGCTATTTTTACTCATAAAGCTGTTTAGCTTAATATCATTTCTAATAGGGTACTCATAATTCACTTCCGCATAAATTTTTTGGCCCTCCTTGCTCAGTAAAAATTCTAAAAACTTTATTGCATTACCTTTATTTTTACTACTTTTAATAATACCCGCTCCACTAACATTTAAATGTGTATTCATAAAATTATCTTGCGGATAGTATTCTATTAGATCCTTTAATTTCCCATTTTTATCTTCATTTTTCATTTTTAGATAATAGTAACTGTTTACAATTGCAAGGTCTCCTTCTCCAGATAAAATTGCTCTTATCTGATCTCTGTCACCGCCCGATGGTTTTCTAGCAAAATTTTCAACAAAACCTTCTAAAAACTTAGTTACTTTTTTTTCACCATAATTAATTATCATTGCAGATATTAAAGATTGGTTATAAACATTATTAGATGACCTAATTAGAATTTTATTAGACCACTTTATATCTTGTAAATCTAAATAACCCTTCAAATCTTCTTTTTTTACTGTATTTTTATTATAAACAAAAAATCTAGACCGTAGACTTAGCCCTACCCAATAATTATCTTTATCTCTAAATATCTTAGGAACAACTTTTTCTATTTTTTTGCTTGTTATTTTTTGAAAAAGATCTTTTTCTTTTGCATTATGTAATCTGCCCACATCAGTTGTGATAAGTATATCTGCTTTAGTAAATTCTCCTTCTTGCACTATTTTATTTATTAATTGATTAGCTTTAGCTGCAATTATATTAACTTTAATATCTGTTTTTCTTTCAAATTTATCTAATAAAGGTTTCATTAATACTTCTTGCCTAGCAGAAAAAATGTTCAATTCGTTGGCAATAATATTTGTATTAATCAATAAATAAGTAATTAAAATATAAATTCTCATAAGTATAATAGTAAATTATTTTATTTTTAATATCAATAGTCATGAAAATGATAATTATTAGCAATTAAAATAATTATTATTGACAATGATTATCATTATCATTATATATACATTATTGAAGTTAATAGAGAAATAATATGAATAAATTAAGAATAATACTTTTTAGTATTATTGCCTCTTTTATGTTTACTAACATATTAAGGGCAGATGCAGATCTAGAGAAGAAGCTAGGTGATATGCAAGAAGAAATTGACGCTCTATCTGAGCTTATAGAAGAAGGTAGTTCATCAGGTGGCGACGGATGGTATACAAAAACATCCTTAGGTGGATATGGTGAAATACATTGGTCAACTGCATTTCCGCCAGATGATGAAAAAGATGGTGCTGGAGGTACCAATGTTGAAGTTGACATTCATAGATACGTTTTATTTATTGGACACACATTTAATGAATACTTGTCAATGAACAGTGAAGTAGAGATAGAGCATGCTTTTGTTCAGGAAGGTGAAGGAGAGCTAGAGATGGAACAACTTTATCTAGAGCAAAACTTAGCCTATATGGGAATAGAAGATACTTTTATCAAATATGGTACTGTATTAATGCCATTAGGTATTACTAACGAGAAGCATGAACCTCCTACCTTCTATGGTGTTGATAGAAATGTAGTAGAAAAAGAACTTAATGCTAATACATGGTGGGAAACAGGTATTATGATTAACAAAGGCCTTGGTGGAGGTCTTGAATTAACTGCTTTTGGTCACACTGGATTAGAAACAGATGGTGATGGAGATATTAGAGACGGTAGAGGAAAGGTATATAAGCAGGATGGTTCAAACGTGGCTTATACGTTGAGAGTAAAATATACCGGAATACCAGGAGTAGAATTCGGTTTATGGCATAACCATCAAACTGATATAAACAATACTCCAACTACAGGTAATATTCCTGCAGATTTATGGGGTGCGCACATGGACATGTCTCCTTCTGAAGGATTTGGATTCAGAGCTTTAGCAGGAAATTGGACATTAGACTGCCCTTCTACACATACCTGTGATACGAATGGTAGAGAAAAAATATGGGGTGCTTTTATTGAGCCTTCATACAGAATTAGTCTAGGAGGACCAATGGATAGTTCTATAGGATTTGCAGCTAGAGCAGGTGCTTGGAATGATAAGGCGGCAGAAGAAGACAACTCTAGTAATAAAATAAGACAATACGATCTTATGGTCAATTACTGGTTGTCACCAAATGCTGTTTTAAAGATAGACTACGAAAACCAAAAATATTATACCGACAACAAAGGAACTGCTGGTTATAATTTTGGAATAGGTTACCAGTTTTAATAATATCTCTTCCCGTGAAATTAAAAACTGGTTATATTAGAGCATTCTACTGTGAGTGGTGGAATGCTCTTTCTATTTAAATTTTTTTATTATATGATTTTATGCTTATGTTAGTCAAAATTTTAATAATTAACCTTCTTATAATTACGAATGCAAGTATTGTAAGTGCTAAAATATCTGTTGATGAGGAGAATTTTTTAAAAAAGATTTTTAATGAAGATATCCCTAAAAAAAGTCGTGTAATAGTAAAAGGAGATGCTAAAGAAAAAATAAAAAAAATAATGGGATCAAAGTATAAAAAAAGGCTTTTTTCTTATTGGAAAAATGATGAAAATACTATATGGATTTTGAATTCAATCGGAAAATATAAGCCAATTACAGCAGGATTTATAATTGGTGAGTGTAAAATACAAAATGCTAGTGTACTGACATATAGAGAACAACATGGCTATGAAATAAAATACCAAAGTTTTTTGTCACGTTTTGATGATATACAATCTTCCAAAAATAAACTTTCAAAAAAAATTGATAATATATCTGGTGCTACGTTGTCAGTTAATTCTATGAAAAGAATGGCTAAGTTGGCTTTATTATTAGATAATTTATCAAATGAAAATACATGTACTTAAGTTAAAACTTAGAAAACTTCATAAATATTTAGGATTTACATTTAGTTTTTTTATTTTATATCTGACCATTACAGGTCTACTATTAACTTATCCACAAACTTTCAATATAGATAAAATTCATGTTGGCAATCAATTTATACTTAAAAAGTATAACATGGAAGGTTATGAAGACGTTTACCAATTAAATAATGATAAAAATGAAATTATATTAATAAAAAAAAGTATTTATATAAATAATAATTTTTTAGATAATATAGAAGAAAACATATTGAGTTTAGTTTACATTGATAAAAATGATTTATTTTATGTGGTAACAGATTTTAATATTTATATTTATGAGCTTGAAAAAAAAGCTGGTAATTTAGAAATATTAAATACTTATAGCATTAAAAACTCTAAAAATATAATTAAAGCTGGAAAAGACAGACTAAGTGATCAAATAATTTTTGGTTCTGATAGTATTAATTATATTTTAAAAGAAAATAATATTTTAAAAAACCAGGATATAAATAAAAGTGTTGATATATCATGGTTTAATATAAATTTAGCTAAAAAAAAAATATCAAGAAAATATTTAAAAATTCATCAGGGAGATGGTGTTCAGATGCTAAGAATAATTACAGAACTTCATAATGGTAGATTTTTCGGGTCTATTTATACTCTTATATTATTTATATCTTCCTTAAGTTTAATATTTTTAACTCTTAGCTCATTTATATTTGCTACTAATATATTTAAAAATAAAAAATAAAGAGTATAATTAAAATATGAAATTTCTAATTGTAATATTATTCTGTCTACCACTTAATTTGATTAAAGCAGAAATAGAAGATATAAAAATTAGCAAATTAATAGTCTTAAAAAGAAATAAACCTTCTTGTAACAGGTTAGGTAATGTATATGATGCTTGTCAGTGGATGCTAAAATTTACGTTAAACAACAATTCCAATAGAGACCTAAAATCTTTCTGTGCTGTAATAAAAATTAATAATGGAAAATATGAAATTTGTTCTAATAAAAAGCAAAAAGACAATTATTTAAAGGCAAACAAATCTAAAGTGATATTAAATAATTTAAATATACTTATAAATTATGAAAATGATAAACCTAAACCAATGGTAAAAGTTTTGAGCTTAAAAGGAAAGTTTGTAAAACAAAATTAGTTTTAATTTTCAATATTAATACTTTATACTACAATTTGATATTGAGGGCGGTTAGCTCAGCGGGAGAGCACCACGTTGACATCGTGGGGGTCACTGGTTCAATTCCAGTACCGCCCACCATATATACTTTTATCCATGTGCTCTAGATGCTATACTAATTAATTATGGTTTATTATGAAAATTGAACTACTCGAATATTTAAATAAGCTAGATTGGTATCTTATAATAATATTTATATTAGCTATTATCCTTCCTTTAGCTTTTTTAAAAATTATTCATCCTATACTCAAGAAGTTAATTGAAAGGAAGAGTAAAAAGCTTTTTAAAAACTTAGTGGAATTAAAGTTTTTTTATACATTAAGTTTTATTATAAGTCCTGTAGTAATTATTTTAAATTTTAACAATATAGATTTTTCTGAAAGCAATCTAAAAGAGATATTTTTACTATTAAAAAAAATTTCTAGTATATGGATCGTGGTGTCTTTATCTATTTTAATAGGTAAATTTCTAAAAGCTATTTCTAATACTTACAAAAAAAATGATTTTTTTGTAAAATACCCAATAAATAGTTATTTTCAATTAATAAATCTACTTGTTATCATAGTTTCAGCTATTTTAGCAATTTGCTTCGCCTTAAACCTATCGCCTTGGGGTATTTTATCAGGTGTTGGAGCTTTGGGTGCTATTTTATTATTGGTCTTTAAAGATACTATTTTAGGTCTAGTAGCAAGCATACAAGTTTATAGCGGTAACTTATTAAAAGAAGGGGATTGGATAGAGCTCAAAGCTCTAGATATTGATGGTGAAGTATTAGAAGTTGGCCTTCATAGGGTAAAAGTAAAAGCATGGGATAATACAATTACTACATTTCCCACATCAAAGTTTTTAGATTTAACCTTTAAAAATTGGAGAGGGATGAAAGATAGTGGAGGCAGAAGAATTAAGAGAAAAATTTATATTACATTATCTTCTATTAAGTTTATGGATGAAAGGTTGTTTGAAAAATTAAATAACCTAACATTATTAGAGGATTACTTAAAAAATAAAAACTTAGAACTTGAAAAAATAAATATTAAAAGAAAGAATGGCACTGTTAATAGAAGAACTTTAACAAATATAGGTTGTTTTAGAATTTATCTTAAAAAATATCTTGAAGTTCATCCTTTACTCAATAAAAAAATGACTCTATTAGTTAGGCAAATGCCTATTAATCAATACGGATTGCCTATTGAAATATATACTTTTACCAAGACAACTGATTGGAATGAGTACGAAGACATACAGTCTGATATATTTGATCATATATTAGCAAGTGCCGACTATTTTGGCATAGAGCTTTACCAGGAACCATCAAGTACTGACATTAAAGAAAAGCTTTCAGGATTATAAAAATTAATAGCTATGTATACTAATGTAGTCGCAGCAATAATATTTTATGAAAATAAAATACTAGCTACTCAAAGGAAATACTCTAAAAATTCAGAAATTTCCCTAAAATTTGAATTTCCTGGGGGCAAAGTAAGATCAAACGAAAAAAAGGAAATAGCTTTAATTAGAGAGATTAAAGAGGAATTAGACTTAAAAATAGAAAATATAAAATTCTACTACAAAAATAAATTTGATTATTCTAATATAAATGTAGAGTTATTTTTTTATACCTGTAATGTCAATAGTTTTTCAATAAATTTAAAAGTTCATAACTCCTTTAAATTATTAGACGTAACCCAACTTTTAAGTGTAGAATGGTTAAAAGGTAATTACTCAGTAATAAAAAAAATACAAGCAGATTATAATATTAAAGAGTAATTTTTTTAAAATTTCTCTTAAAATTAAAATAACCCTTATTACAATATCTCCAAGCACTCGCATAAAATGAGTCTAATATTTCATATAAGTAAATTGAATTTTTATTTAAAATTGGTTTGATTTTTTTTATATAATCTCTTTCATAACCTATATTAATATATTCGGAATAAATATTTTTAATTTTATTTTTTTTTAAGAACTCCAAAAACTCCTTTTCTTGTATATTAATTATAAAAGTGCTAATACTAATTTTTTTTTTCTTACAAATATCGATAAAATCTTTTTCACAACATCTATGAAAAGAAAGTTTATAAGATGAATTGCTTATATCATTTGATTTAAAATTTAGAAAAATATAATATTTTATATCATCTTTATATTTTTTTATAAAATCCAGATTCAAATTATTTTCTAATATTAAAATTGCTGAACTTTTCTTCAATTCTACATTTGTATACTTCTCAAAATTTCTAGAGGAAGAGTGTTCAATATTATCATTAATTTCTATATTTTTTATAGTAGGCAAAGAAAATTTTTTAAGATTATTAAGGGAATATTTATTAATGTTCTCAACACTTGCTATATATTTTTTACCTTTTGTTTGTATGCCTGCAACCCATCTCCAAGATAATATGTTAGAAGCTATATCAGCATCTAATAGGTTTTCATAAAATAAGTTTGCTCCTAGAGTCCAATGCAAAGAAAAGTAATGTATCCATATACTTGCAAACCACATTCTTGCATGGTTATGAAGGTAACCTGTAGATTTTAGCTGAATTATCCAAGAATCAAAAGGTTTAATTCCTGTATTTCCATTTATGGCTTTTTTATATAAATCATAGTTTTTATCTTCAGTTATTTTAATTTGTTCTATCTTTAATTGCCTTTTATAATCTTCCCATACATTTTCATTCTGCTCTAGCCATCCCTTCCAGTATACTCTCCAGAATACTTCTTGTATGTACTTTTCACATGGGTTGTTTGACTTGTAAATTTCTTTAAGAATTTTTTTTTCTTTAATTATACCTTTGCTTATAAAAGGAGAAAGACCAGAAACTACTTTTAAGGGATTTTCTACACCGTAGTCAAAGTTTCTTAAATTTTTATAATCTTTCATCTTGTATTTTATGAATTCATCCAATAAGATGTCTGCCTCATTATACTTATTTAAGATAACCATTACTCAACTACGTTATTTATAATTGAAAAGATTATAAAATTCACTATTTTAATAATTGTGCCTAAAATCAAGAAAAATTTATTATTAATAATGTCATCTATTTGTATAATGTGCATAAATTTTAACAGTTTAACAAAAGATCTATCTAGCGATCTTAAATATGGTCTATCTGTATATAAAAAAGGAAACTGTATGGGGTGTCATTCTTGGCATGGAGATGGAGGAGGAGGATATGGAGCGGGTGTATCCCTAAGAAAGTCTAATTTGGAATATGATGAAATAATTAACGTAATAAAGTGTGGAAGACCAGGAACAGGAATGCCCTATTTTTTCAAAAAATCTTACCTTAAAGAAAAATGTTATGATACTTACTTTTCTGATTACGATAAAAATTATAGGCCTATATCTTCTAAAACTTACTTAAATTTGAGACAGATAAAAGCTGTTTCTTTTTTTATTGAAAATGTTTTAATAAATAAAGATCTTGATAAAGAATACTGTGAAAGTTTTTTTGAAAAAGGGTCAAGAGTATGTGAAAAACTAAATTAATATTCTTATCTAAATCTTAAATTCTTCCTTGATAACTGATTAATACTATTACATCCCATTAACTTTAAATCTCTTTCTAATTCTAACTTCATGTTTTCTAATGCCTTTTCTACACCTTTTTGACCAGCCGCGGCTAATGCATAAAGATAGAATCTTCCTCCTGAACAAGCTTTTGCTCCTAATGATAATGCTTTTAATACATGAGTTCCTCTCCTAATACCTCCATCACATATAATTTCAATTTTATCACCTACAGCATCTACTATTTCTTTTAACTGATCAAAAGGTGCTCTGGACCCATCTAGTTGTCTTCCACCATGATTAGAGATCATTATGGCAGTAGCTCCTATGTCTACAGCTTTTTTTGCATCCTCTACACTCATAATTCCCTTTAAACAAAAATGTTTACCCCATTTAGCTCTTAGTTTTTCTGCGTCGTTCCAATTCATATTCTGATCTAACATAGAACTAAAATAGTCACCTACTGATATTGCAAGGTTACTCCCTTCTTTGATGTAATCTTTTAGTTGGGCAAGTTCAAACTTTTCATGAGTAAAGTAGTTAAATGCCCACATAGGATGTATTGCGAAACTAATAAGGCTTGATAAAGTGAGTCTAGGAGGAGAAGTAAAGCCTGTTTTCAGATCTCTTTCTCTATTTCCACCAGTAATTGTGTCTACAGTTAAAGCTATAGCATCAAATTCTGCTTCTTTACACTGTTCCACCATACTATCATTTAATCCTCTATCTTTATGAAAGTAAAATTGAAAAATTTTGGGGGTGCTAACTTTTTCTGCTATTTTTTTGAGACTATATGTTCCTAAGGAAGAAACACCAAAAAATGTATTAAACTTTTGTGCAGCTTGCCCTACAGCTAGCTCACCATCATGATGAAAAAGCCTTTGTAAGGCGGTTGGCGAACAAAAAATAGGCATATCTATTTTTTTTCCCATTAATTCTACTGACATGTCAATATTTTCAACACCTGCTAAAACATTTGGAACTAAATCACAATTTTCATATGCTCTGGTATTTTGTTTTATTGTTATTTCATCATCAGCAGCACCATCTATGTAATGAAATATTGGTGAGGGCAACCTAGCTTTGGCAAGTAATCTGAAATCTTCCGTATTATTACATTTTTTTAAATTATTAAACATTATAATAATATAAGAATCTTTAAGATAAAAAACAATCGCTTTTATTGAATAATATGATATAAAAAAAAAATGAGAAAGAAAAATTTAAGTATTTCAAGTATAGCATCTGAGACTAAGCTTATAATTGAAAAAGGGTCCGTTTTGAAAGCTGACTGTGTTTTAGACGTACATGGCTATATAAAAGGAAATATTAAAGGAGCAATTGTAAAAATAGGTGCAAAAGGTAAAATTGATGGAAATCTAAACTGTAATTCTTTAGAGATTTATGGAGAATTTACAGGTAATGGTGAAGTAGTGGAATTAAAAGTATGCAAGGGTGGAAAAGTAAAGGGGTCTTTAGCTTATAATTCAATTGTAGTAGAAGTTGGAGCAACTATATCAGGCCCTATGAAACCGATCGAAAAGGATCAGGTGCTTTTAATTGAAAATAAATAGTCTACCCTCATCTGTTCACGTCGCTGCTAATAAATTTAAGTTATTAAAATTAGGAGAAAAGTTTTCTTCAAAAAAAATAACTGATGGTGTTTCTTCGGATATTTGGCATATAAAAACCGAAAAAAATAAAGAGTTTTGCATTAAAAGAGCATTAGCAAAACTTACTGTTAAAGAAGATTGGTATGCACCAGTTAGTAGAAATAATTTTGAAGCAATGTATTTTAAATATTGTAAAAAAGTAATGCCAGACTTTTTTCCAAAATTGCTTGGCCATGATAATAAAAACCACATATTAGCAATGCAATGGTATAGCCCTAAATCTTACAGAGTGTGGAAAAAAAAACTCTTAAATAGTAATATTAATTTTATCGATGCTATAAATATTTCTAACGTGCTTATTAAAAAGCATAAATTTTTTTTTCATAAAAAGTTTTATAAAAAAAAATTTGAAAATGATGATACTTTTTATTCTATTAGAATAGAACCCTATATAATTTTTACCTCTGATAAATATCCTCAATATAAAAAAAAATTTTTAGATGTAGCCCAAAGCCTTGTTCATAATAAAAAAACTTTAATACATGGAGATTTTAGTCCGAAAAATATTCTTATTAAATCAAATAAACCTATTATATTAGATGCAGAAACTGCGTGTTGGGGTGACCCTGTCTTTGATTTAGCATTTTGTAATAATCATATTTTATTAAAAAGTTTATTATTTAAAAATTTAGGAAATAAATTTTTAGAATTAAGCTACAAGTTTTTAAATAACTACATAAAAAATATTACTTGGGAAGATAAAAATTTTTTTATACAAAGATTAATTAAAATTATACCATTACTACTGTTAGCAAGAGTGGATGGGAAGTCACCAGTAGAGTACTTTAAAACTAAAGAAAAAAAACAAACTAGATCCTTAGCAAAAAATATATTAAATGAAGAAGTTAAAAACATTCAGCAGTTATTTTCAATATGTAATAATTATGTCTAAAAATAAGATAACAAATGTTAAAGGAAGAATGGTTTTTGATAGTAGAGGAATCCCAACAATAGAGGCAGAAATACATGTAAATAAGCAACTATGCTCCAGTGCTATATCTCCGTCAGGGGCATCTAAAGGTAAAAATGAAGCCTATGAAAAAAAAGATAAAAAAAATAAATTTTTAGGTACCAGTGTTGATGAAAATATCTCAATTATTAATAATCAAATAAAAAATAATTTAATAGGATTAAATGTTGAAGACCAAAAGGGCATAGATAAAAAGCTTATTGAATTGGATGGGACCTTAAACAAATCTAAATTTGGTGCCAATACCATTATAGCTGTTTCAATGGCAGTTCTAAGGTCTGCCTCAAAATCACATAAAGTTTCATTGTGGGAATATCTTAACACTTCGAATAAAAAAAAATTACCTATACCAGAAATTCAAATAATTGGTGGAGGAGCACATGCAAAAGGAAGCATTCCTATTCAAGATTTCATGATTATTCCTAATGGAGCTTCTGACTTTTATACAGCTCTTCATTGGACATTTAAAATATATAGAAAAGCTGGTGAAAAGCTTTATGAGAGCAAAAACTTGTTCGGTGTTGCCGATGAAGGCGGATATTGGCCTAATTTTGGAAATATAACTAAGGTCCTTGATTTTCTTACCAGTACTATTGAAGATGCTGGCTTTACACCATTTAAGGATGTTTCTATTTCATTAGATGTAGCTGCTAATAACTTTAAAGAGCATAATCAATATAGACTATCTAACGAAGAGTCTCTTATTAACCCTGAAAAACTTTATGACACTATATTATCACTTATAAATAAATACCCTATAATTTCGATCGAGGATCCATTTGCAGAGGAAGATATTGAGTATTTTTCAAAATTAAAAAAAAATTCTCCTCCTTACTTACAAATAGTAGGTGATGATTTAGTAGTCACTAATAATCAATTAATAAAAAAAGCAGCTGATCAAGAAGCAATAAATGCTGTATTAATTAAACCTAATCAAATTGGCACAATTACTGAAGCATTTGATGCTTTAAGTCTGTGTAATAAATTAGGATTAATGAGTATATTATCTGCCAGATCAGGAGAGTCTGAAGACAATTTTATTTCAGACTTAAGTGTTGGCTGGAATATGAAACAATTAAAGGTAGGTTCTTTCTCACGTTCTGAAAGATTAAGCAAATGGAACCAATGCTTAAGAATAGGTGAACAACTAAATAAAAAATATGCTATGCACAGAATATGGGATTTTTAGTCGTTAATTTTCTTATTTTGCCATTTTTTTAAAATACTTAAATTATTATAATAAGAAGAATTATCTAACTTTTGCTTAGGATAAGTAAGTTCTATAACATAACCATTTGGATCCCTAAAATAGATAGAGCTTATAAAGCCATGATCAATGATACCTCTTGTATCTATACCTAATTTCAAACCTTTATTGTATAATTTTTTTAAATCTTCTTCAGTTACCTCAAACGCAATATGCAAATCAAAATCCCTTTGCTCTTTAAAATCAAAATATGTATTAGGTTCTTCAAAGAATGCAATACAAGACCCATCCTTTAATTGATAAAATGTATGTAGAACATCAGTTTCTCTATTAGTTTTCGTATTTTTTATTTCTAATACCTTTACTAACTTTAATTCCAAAAAGTCTTCATAAAACTTTCTTGTTTCTTCACTATCTTTACATCTATATGCACTGTGATGTAGTTTAATTAATTTACTCATATTTATAGTTTTGACAAAATATTATTTTAAATATATATATATAAACTTTGGAGATATCAAATGAAAGTTTTAGCGTCATTAAAAAGTGCAAAAAAAAGGGATAAAGACTGTAGACTAATTAGAAGAAAAGGAAAACTAATTGTAATTAATAAAAAGAATCCAAGACTTAAAGCTAGACAAGGCTAAATGTGGATAAAATAACAAATAATGATAAGGTAGAAGCAGCTGTATTAAGAAAACTGCTTAACCATTTAAGAGAAAATACGGAGGTTCAAAATATTGATCTCATGAATTTAGCTGGTTTTTGTAGAAACTGTCTTTCAAAGTGGTATCTTGAAGCTTCAAAAAATAATGGTCATGAAATAACTTATGATGAAGCTAAAGAAATCGTTTATGCAATGCCTTATGATGAATGGAAAAAAAAATTTCAAAAATAATATTATAATTTGTTATAATATTTAAACCAACTAACAAAATTTTCTAGACCTTCTTGCAAACTTACCTTAGGCTGAAATTTCAAGTCTTTTTTACTAGATTCTATATCGGCATAAGTTTTCTTTACATCTCCTAACTGCATAGGCAATAGCTTCTTTTTTGCCTTTTCTCCTAAAATATTTTCTAATAAACTTATCATTTTAGATAATCTAACTGGCGAATTATTACCCAAATTATATATCTTATGTTTATTGAAAGATTTTTTTTTACATAAGTTAATAGCACTCTCAAGCCCATCTATAATATCATCTATATAAGTAAAATCTCTACTTAAATTACCTTTATTAAATACATTTATAGAAGATTTTCTCATAATTGAATCAGTAAACTTCCATATAGCCATATCAGGTCGCCCCCAGGGCCCGTATACCGTAAAAAACCTTAAACCTATTGAATATAGTCCATATAAATTAAAATAGCTTTCTGCCATTAATTCATTAGCTCTTTTAGTCGCTGCATACAATGATACTGGATTAGAAACATCATCAAGAACCGAAAATGGTACTTTTTTATTTGCTCCATATACAGAACTTGAAGAAGCATATACTAAATGTGTACCTTTATTTTTTCTACAATATTCCAATATACTCAGAAATCCATCAATATTGTATTTAAGATAAATATTTGGATTAGTAATAGAATACCTCACGCCTGCTTGTGCTGCTAAATGACAGATAGCAATTACTTTTTTTTTTAATACTTTTTCCAGATTTAAATTTTTTGATAAATCAGCTTTTATGAAAGTAAACCTTTTGAACTTTCTAAGATTGTTTAACCTAGCTTTTTTTAAACTAACATTGTAATAATTATTTAAATTATCTATTCCTATCACATCTATGTTTTTAGAGAGCATTCTTAAAGAAATGTGACTTCCAATAAAACCTGCTGCTCCTGTTATTAATATGGTCATCTATTTATTTATTTTAAAAATTTACTATGATTAATTTATTTAAATAATATATAATAATATACTATGCTTAAAGTAAGTTTAGAAGATAAATATTTAGTTAATAAAGGTAGAGTTTATGTTAATGGAACTCAAGTTTTGGTTAAATTACCTTTAATACAAAAAAAGTTAGATTTAGAAAGAAAATTAGATACTTCTGGTTTTATTTCTGGTTATAGAGGGTCACCATTAGGAAATTATGACCGAGCATTATGGCAAGCCTCCAGTTTTCTAAAAGATAATAGCATTAACTTTTCGCCTGGTTTAAATGAAGACTTAGCTGCTACAGCAGTATGGGGAAGCCAACAACCTAATTTAATCTCTGATTCTATAAATGATGGAGTTTTTGCTATATGGTATGGTAAGGGACCTGGAGTAGACAGAAGTGGTGATGCCTTTAAACATGGTAATGCTGCTGGCACATCTAAGAATGGTGGAGTTTTAGTTTTATTAGGAGATGATCATACTGCTAAATCTTCAACTTTGGCTCACCAAAGCGAATTTGCAATGTTAGATGCTCAAATTCCAGTATTAAATCCTTCTAATATTCATGACTTACTAGAGTTTGGAATATTTGGATGGGAACTTTCTAGGTTTTCTGGATTATGGGTGTCAATGAAGTGTATTACTAGTATAATAGACAGTACAGCTTCTATTGAAGTCAATAATTCTTATCTAGATTTCACAAAGCCTACTTTGAATAAAAATTTATTAGATGTTCATATCAGGTTATATGATAATATACTTGATCAAGAAAAACGTATTCCTTTAATAAAGCTACCTGCAGCTATTAAATTTGCTGAAGCTAACAATATTAATAAGATTATTTGGAATAAAGGGTTTAAAAATATTGGAATAGTCGCAACTGGTAAAGCTTATGCGGACACTATGGAATGCTTTTCTTCTTTGAATATAACAGAAAAAAAAGCTAAAGAACTGGGGATACATCTTTTGAAAGTAGGAATGACTTGGCCATTAGAAAATAAAAAGTTTGAGCTCTTTGCCAATGGAATGCAAGAAATTTTAGTGGTTGAAGAAAAAAGAAGTTTCCTAGAGGCTAATTTAAAAAATTTATTATATAATTCTACAAATTCTCCTAAAACTATTGTTGGCAAATTTGATGAACACAATAACAAGTTAATTAAAGCTGATTATGAGATTAGTAAATCTGAATTAAAAAATGTTCTGATTTCTAGAATTGAGAAAAATTGTAATGTAAATATTGATAATTCTAATTCCTATCAAATTAGTAATTTCAAAACTTCCAAAGAAAAAAATAATATTGAAAGAACCCCTTATTTTTGTTCTGGTTGCCCTCACAATACATCTACAAAAGTTCCGGCTAATAGTAAAGCTATGGCTGGAATAGGATGTCATTTTATGGCAGCCTGGATGAATAGAAGTACTTCTTTATTTACACATATGGGAGCTGAAGGAACAAACTGGATTGGAATGTCTCCTTATGTAAAAGACAAACATATATTTCAAAACATTGGAGACGGTACTTTTAATCATTCAGGAACTCTAGCAATTAGAGCATCAGTAGCAGCTAAAGTAAATATAACATATAAAATACTTTATAATGATGCTGTAGCTATGACTGGAGGTCAGCCGGTAGACGGAGTACCTACGACTTCTCAAATCTCCCACCAATTATACGGAGAAGGTGTAAAAAAAATAGCTATAGTAACTGATGAAATAGAAAAATATAAAAATATTAAGGATATTGCTAAAGGTACAACTATTCACCACAGAAAAGAATTAGAATTAGTACAAAATGAATATAAAGAAATAACAGGTGTTACAGTTATAATTTATGACCAGACATGTGCAACTGAAAAAAGAAGAAGAAGAAAAAGAGGAAAACTTGAAGACCCAAATAAAAGAATATTTATAAACCATCTAGTTTGCGAAGGATGTGGAGACTGTTCCGTAGAGTCTAATTGTATATCAGTAGAACCATTAAGAACAGAATATGGTACAAAAAGAAAAATTAATCAATCTACATGCAATAAAGATTACAGTTGTGCAAATGGTTTTTGTCCATCATTTTTATCCGTAGAAGGTGGAAATATAAAGAAAAGCACTTTTAAAAAGGTAACTGATCCTCTTGAAAAAATAAAAAGTATTCAGGCCCCTAAAACTCCACTTTTAAAAGATTATTCTTATAATATTTTAGTTACGGGAATTGGAGGAACTGGCGTTGTGACAATAGGAGCCTTAATTGGAATGGCAGCACATATTGAAAAAAAAGGAGTATCTATTTTAGATCAAGTCGGAATAGCTCAAAAAGGTGGAGCTGTTTTAAGCCATATTAAAATCGCTAACAAACCAGAAAATATTTATTCCACACAAATAGCTTCTAATACTACTAATTTATTGTTAGGATGTGATATAGTAGTTTCCTCAAGTAAAGAAGTAAGAACTTTACTAGATAGAAAAAAAACTATTGCTCTTATTAATAATCACGAAACACCATTGTCTCAATTTGTATTAAACCCAGATTTTTCTTATAGTACTTCTCTTACTGCTAATTTAATAAAGAATGATACAGTAGAACTTGAACAAATCAATGCTACAGAAATCTCTAAATGTCTATTTGGAGACACAATACTTTCAAATATATTCTTAGTAGGATATGCATTACAAAAAGGAACATTGCCTCTTAAGGCAAGTTCCATACAAGAAGCAATAGCTATAAATGGAGTATCTGTAGAAGAAAATATAAGTGCACTAAATTGGGGTCGTCTTGCAGCAGAAGATTTAGATTTTGTATTAAAAAAGAGTAATATTATTAATTACAGCACAAGTAAAAAAATACCTTTTAATAAAATAATTGATAACAGATATAAAGATTTAATCAATTACCAAAATAAAAGATATGCAGATAAATATAAAAAAATAATAGATAAAGTTATTTTGATAGATAAAAAATTAAATAAAAAAAATATTAAATTATCTAAACTTGTTGCCAATACTTTATTTAAAATTATGGCATATAAAGATGAATTCGAAGTGGCTAGACTTTATACTGATGGGAGATTTAAAAAATATATTAATGAAACATTCGAGGGTAACTTTAAATTAGGCATATATCTTTCGCCTCCACTACTAAATTTTAAAGATTCTAAAACAAAAAAGCCTAAAAAGATATTATTTTCAAAAAAGGTTTTTATTTTGTTCAATTTACTTAAGAGACTAAAGTTTCTAAGAAATACTCCTTTTAATATTTTTGGATATAGTTTAGAAAGAAAAAAAGAAAAAATGCTTTCAATAAAATTTATAAAATGTTTAGATTTCATATTAAAAAATCTTAATAATAATAATTACAAATGTAGTTTAGAGTTAATTGATATTTTTAACCAGATTAGAGGTTTTGGACACGTAAAAATGAAGAATTTTAAAAAATTTGATATCTTATATATTGAGAAGTTTAATGAATTCAAAAAAGCTTCTAAGAAAAAAGAACTAGCTGCAGAATAAACTTAGTAATTATGACTAAGACTAATAAAACTGATTATGGTAAAGAGACTAAACGTATCATAAAAGTAGGAACAAATGTTGGAGGTTTTATTGCAAAACTTGCAACTAAGAACTTGCTAGGAATTAAGCATAAAACAAAAGATGCAGAAGAACTTATGCAGTTATTAGGAAACTTAAAAGGCCCTATTATGAAAGTGGCTCAAATTATCTCCACTATTCCTGATGCTATTCCAGAAGAGTATGCAAAAAAATTGTCAATGTTACAGGCTGAAGCCCCTTCAATGGGATGGTTGTTTGTCAAAAGAAGAATGAGATCAGAGTTAGGTAATAATTGGCAAGAAAAATTTTGTAAATTTAATAAAAATGCTATTAAAGCTGCTTCCTTAGGGCAAGTTCATCAAGCAATAGAAAAAAAAGACAAAACATTATTGGCTTGCAAATTACAATATCCTGACATGTTTTCCTCAATAAACGCTGATTTAAAACAACTTAAACTTATATTAAAAATCTACAAACAAATAGAGAGTACTATTAATACAGAAGATATTTATTTAGAACTTAAAGAAAGGCTCCTTGAGGAGGCCGATTATATTAATGAATTCAAGAATATTTTAATATATAAAGATATTTTTAAAGTCAATAAAGATATAGTCATACCCTCTCCTTATAAAAAGCTGTCCACAAATAAGCTTCTTACAATGAATTGGCTTGAAGGTAAACCACTCAATCAATTTTATTCATCAAACAATATAATAAGGAATAGAATATCAGAAAACCTTTTTAATGCTTGGTACTTTCCTTTCTATAAGTATGGTATAATTCATGGAGACCCCCATCCAGGTAATTATACAATTTCTGAGAATGGAAAAAAATTAAATCTTTTAGATTTTGGTTGTATTAGAATTTTTAATCCAAATTTTGTTGGAGGTGTAATTAAATTATATAGAGCATTGTTGCACGATAATAAAGATGAAGCAGCAAAAGCATATAAAAGCTGGGGATTCAAAAATCTAAATTCTAATTTAATAAATGCACTAAACGTTTGGGCTTTATATTTATACGGACCATTATTAGAAGATAAAATAAGAAAAATTCAAGATCATCAAGGTGCTAGTTATGCCAAAGAATTGTTAGTAAAAGTAAGAAAAGATTTAAAAAAGTTTGGTGGAGTAAAGCCTCCAAGAGAGTTTGTGCTTGTTGACCGAGCTGCAATAGGACTGGGATCAGTTTTTATGCATTTAAAATCAGAACTTAATTGGCATGAAAAATTTGAAAAACTTATAAAAAACTTTAACGAAAAAAAAGTATTAGTAGCTCAAAAAAAAGTATTGAAGCAATCATAAATGGATATTTTATTTGTTTTTATAACTGGACTAATCGCTTGGCATGGATTGACTTTTAAAAGTAGTAATGGAAAAAAAGATTTTGTAAGGTTATTATTTGGTACTATTGCACTTTTGTTTTGTTTAAGAGTATTGTTTTTCGATATTTTAGGTGGATTATAGTTACATTTCGTAGTCAGGTTGTAAACTATCTATATCTTTATTTTTTAGTTTTCTCTTTCCAATATCTAATTTTAATTGT
>MDSW01096979.1_pt1 | contig 30831 bp, 36 predicted proteins | sample 811171 | NCBI WGS metagenome assembly MDSW01 (sample SAMN05326641, study PRJNA326480) | marine metagenome | isolation source: seawater | place: Atlantic Ocean: North West | collected 2012 | reverse complement strand
CTTCTTCCTCGGCTTCTTCCTCAACTAATTCGTCTTCGGCTTCTTCCTCAGCGTCGTCTTCGAGTGCTTCTTCGTCTTCTGCTTCATCCTCAGACTTGACTTGCACGTCTTCCATAACAGGAGTAGTCTCAGGAACCTCATCTGCTTCCTCAAGGAGTGTCTTCTCCTCGATTTCTTCGGTGGTGTTCTCAATGTCCTCGGTGGTCATTGTCTTCTCCGATGACGAGAGGGGGGTATTAACGGATTCGCTTAGGTTGCCCTTTTGTTCGAGAGCCTCGAATGTTGCTTCAATCAAACTTAATCTATCCAAAATCTGCGATAGTGCGTCCCTCATCTTCTCATCTTCCTCATCATGATAACCCATGTCTTCGTGCTTTGCGAAGGTCAAGTAGTAATTCTCCTCATCTTCCTCGATTGCTGAAATGTGCTTCTCCTCAACTTCGACAGTTTTCTTATCACCGCAAGTGCAACTCGAACCACCGTCACATGACTTCTCCTCACTACGTAGCACCGTAGCATGGACCTTGGGTTCTACCTCGAAGTTTCCGTATCGGTTTGAGTCGTAAACTTCGTCGATGCTGAAATCGACATTGGCTATGTCGGATGATAGCAAAGACTTCTCGACGGAGAATAATGCTCCGGGCGACGCAGGTACGTCAACTACCGAAGTCTCTAGCCACTCAATCTCTGTGAACTTCATGTAGCATGAATCTTCATCCTTGCATTCTTTCACGGCGGCTTTTGCTATGAATCCAATTGAGAATGCCCTTAGCATTCCCTTCTGTATCTTGCGAGTTATGTCCTTCTCGCCACTATCAATACGTGCGACGCCTATGGGTACAGAGACAGTTGAGCCATCGGGCTTCTTGAACGAACCCATGCTAACATCTTCCATCACACCTATGACTCCGTATGTCTTAGAGTGGTTGTACAAAATTACAGGGTTCTTTCTGTACCCTTCCCATGCTTCTATGATTGCGTCGTTATCCACCAACTCATTATGTCTGTCTAGCATGTCGTCGTCTCCGACGTAGACAGGACCTTTGATTCGTACATCGGAGTCTTCGTCCTTTGTTGCTGACTTCATAGTCACGAATGGAGTCTCGACTCTGTACAGAATAACGGCTTCTGATTCGTCGCCCTCTAGTGAATCAAACAGTCGATGGTCACGGATGAGCGTTGCTGATAGCGTGTCCATATCAGCCCACTTCGTAAGATGTGGTTAATGACTGTTAAGTTAGCCGATGAAACCATTAGAGAAGCAGTCTTCGCAGACTAAGACCCCAAACCAACGTCCATTAACAAGTGATTTCTTTCTGAAAATTGCTAGTCTATTGGAGCCGCATGTACATGACGCTTCTCCGTTTTCATTCCACGTGATTTCGTTTTCGCCCATGACCTTCCGAAGAAGTTGTACTATATGAATTATTCGTTTTGTGATTTACGAAGTCTTGCTTTCTCGTCGGAGATTACTTTTCTCATGTGCGATAGTCCACGGCTACCGACCATGAGCCACTTAACCTGTGCAACCACACCTGCTAGCCTATGGTCTCGATAGTGTCGGGCCGACCACGCTTCTCTGAGACGAACTGCCTTCTCATCTGTTGGAGTTTTGACTTCTCCCATTTGCCTATGAACTTTCGATAATCGAGTAAATTGTGTATTACCTAGAATGTTCCCACCCTTTCTCCATATCTGAGGCCATTCCTCTTTCAACTTCTCAGCCTCGGCAAGAGGGAATTGGTCATACTCAGAATTACGTAGACTGACTTTTTTATTGTCTCCTCTCTTTGGGAAGTTAGTCACATGGCTAGACTTTTCTTTGTCTGCACATGAAGTCTCACACATCGAGCGAGCGACTGCTATTGCTTGGTCTCTTTCGTACCCATCTTCGTCAATGAGTTCACCTATCTTACGACTGACGCATTCATCATAGGTCTCTGTTGCCTGTCTACATTTTGGACCCTTCTCAACTTTCTTCGACTTACTAGACTGAGGGTGTCCGGCAGGTAGTAGGTCGGTGTCGTGTTTACCACCACGGAACCTTCCGTTCCTTAGAGCATAGAGAAAACTGTTTACCCTAGCGTAGGCCCATTGTTCAGCCGAAGTGACGGTTGGTCGGACACTACCCGGATTCGTCTGATACGCCCCAACTCCCCGGTCGAAGACGGCACTCAACGTACGTACGTTGGTTCTCTTGCTCGCCACGTTGCCGACATCGGCGTTATGTTTCTCCGCTTTCTCCTTGAGGACTTTCTTTACTGCGGCACTTGCTTTCTCCTCACCTTTAGTCTCGGGCTTCTTGATTTTCCGTAGCATCTTCCTCCTCACCGCTACGTTCCTATCGCTACGGGTGTACGTACCATCTTCGTTATTGATGTAAACACGAACGATACCAACCTGTTCTGTTTGAGAAGCCTCGATAGTTTCGGTACCACCACTAGAAGTCACGACTTGGTGTTTACCTGCATTATTCATGCTGACTAATGAGCCAACGTAGCGTCCTTTTCTCGTCGCCCAACTTACGAAGTCACCTGCATTCATGGTATGTACACCTTCCTTATTCTTTTTCTTAATGCTAGAGTCATCTGTCCTTTGCCCGAGAGTGCTTTTGTTTTCATTCTCAAATGAGTTTGGAATACGGCAGTACGTAGGTACGCTCTAGGAGGGAAGGGAGCGAAGTCAGTTCGACCATACTCCACGACACCTGCATACTGAACATTGAGATTACCATATCGGACTTCTTTTGCTCGACGGTATTTGCTGATTGCCCGTCTCGACATAACGATGCGGCCCGACGCCTTTAGTGCCCCTGTCTGTACAGGCACTAGATGTTGAGAGCGTTTGAGAATCTCCTTTGCTATCTTATCGGTGAAAGGTTCGCTAAAGTCTTCATTGATAGAAGCCGAGAGCATCTCGAAGTCTTTGGCGGCCTTCCACATTCCGGTTTCGACTTTTGCATACTTTCTCATGCTAAGTCCTCGCCATTCTCAATACCGAGAAGGCGGTAGTCGACTAATTCTTCCATGTCGAAAATAATACCTTCTTCTATCATATCTTGAGCCGCTTCTTCTGTTGACTGTTCTTCGGGTGCTTCACCGCCTCCGTCTTCAACACGTCCTTTGTTGATAGCCAACTTCGGGCTGAGATAGAATGGGTCGCTTGCATCATCATTGTCTAGTAATGGCTCAAGACCTAACACTTCTCTAGCCTCATTGATACTGATTGCTGATTCCTGTCTTAGGTTCGATATAGCCTGTGAGCGTAGGCGGAATGTGTCTGCTCTCTCACTCTCACGTGAAGGTCGTATTGTGTTGAACTTGACTCTCCAATCTGTGATACCTAGTAGGGGGAGTAGTTTGTTATTGATTGCTGAGGATAACCTGTGGTGATAAGATTCGACTACGTCATACCATGCGTCTAACTGTTGCTCGGGGTTAGCCAACTTGCCCGTCTGAACCCATCCTAGTTTCATTGGTGGAATACCAAAGACTGCACAAATCTCCTCTCGGTAGTAGTATAGTAGGTCTAACTGTTGACCTTCTTTGGTCGAGTCGATAAGACGGTGCATATTGAATCCCGAGCCACCGTTGATTGCTACTAGGCCAAATGGTGATTTGCCCGAAGTCAATTGTTGCTCAAGAAGTGAAAGCATGGCTTTCATTTCGCTATTTGATATGTCGCCTACGTTAAGGATTGTCTTAGGTAGGGTGCCTGTATAGAGTTCGTTTAGGTAGTTGCTCAAGTTCATTTGACCTGCGATTGTATTCAATAACGGGATGAGTGGGGAAGTTCCGTAGCCACGACCATGTTTGAACTTCGAGATGTGCAGAATCTTATTGCTAGCGAACCTACGCTTCTCCTTTCGTATCTCTTGTATGTAGGCCATGGCCGGTGGGTCGGGTCGCTGATTGCCCGGTAGTAGTTTGATTGTCTCAGCAGGTACAGGCCATACGCTCACTAGGTCGCCGCCGAATATCCAATCTTGACCATTCGCTCTGCTTTTGTCTTCGCTACCATCTAACTCAAGGTATGCGTCTCCGAATAATGCTAGGTCATAGACTAGAGCCTCTAGCCATTCGTCGCCCATGTCGTCGGGATTAGGTTCTCTAAAGAACTCTTGAAGTCTCCTTAGTTGACCCTCATCTCCTTGCTCGATGCCGGAGGCTAGTCCGAACTCGTAGCCATTTGCTAGAACGTCATCAACGGTCCTACGTAGGATTGCATTTACCACTTCGGACTTCATCGAAATGTCTCGAATCAAATGATATGATACATTGGTATCTGCACCGGAAGAAGCCGCTCTCTTTGCTGAGACTGTTGCTATCCGAGATAGAGATGCGAGGGTTTTACCGTCCCACGGCATGTCTGTCTTAGATGTTGGAGTTGCTACTGCCTCGGCCTTCACATCACGGCTCCGGCGGAAGAATGGAAATCGCCTACGCTCGTCAGCCATGACCATTCCTCATGGGTCGTGGGTTTTCACTTTGTCGCTTTAACAGTAATGGCGTCTATCTTACAACAGACGCACCATTCGGGGTGGGGTTCACCCAACGAAGCGCAAGAATCCACAGGTCCATTTAAGCAATACTTGAAGTGATTACTCTTTGCCGTCATCTTTCTCAGATTCCTTTTTCGCCTTTCGCTCGTCGATGAGTTCGTCTATCTCATCCTTAGCGTCTTCGACTTTGTCGACGGCTTCTTCGACTGCATCAAGAACTTCTCCGAGTTCTAATTTGCCGTCTGCTTTGAGTTGTTGGTACTTACGGGCACCCCATATTCCAAGGGGTACGAGTACGGCCAAAATACCTAGGACTAGAATCGCATCGTCGGTTGTTAGACCCTCAAGCATGTTAGTACCGTAGCGGTAGGTGGTATTTGACGATGTTCCTTATGAGAAATTGAGAAGATACCGACCAATCTCACCCCGAACAGGAGTGGACTTAGGGGCCTCCGCCCCCAACGAGGCACCCGAGGTCATCGGGCGTGTAGACCCTCGCAGGTCGGGTAAGTGCCACGTGCTTATTCCAAATAGGGACGACCCTTTGTCGAATGGTACTAACTACAACATTAGTCCTTCACACTAGGCTCAGAGAGGGATTTTCGTTATTTTGACCCCCGCATTTCAAGAGCAGGGACTCCGGCCTTCATGGTGGTGTGTGTTCAGTACACCACCGCACTTACATTTGAGCGGACAGGGTGTACCTATATGAAGTTATCGTTTTGTGTTTATCTCTTTCCACCGAAGTATTCGGTAGCGTGTCCTTCGTCAATCAGAACCTTGTTGATATTACGACCGCTAGTAGTTTTGAGTTCGCCTAAGCATCTCCCGTACTTTCCTACCCCGTGTGACTTAACGATGATACGTCCGTCCTTACATAGTTCTTCCAATCTTTCCTTTGCGGCAAGACCACGGATTTTTTCTTCCTTGTCTCTAGTCCGAGATTCGGGAGCGTTGAGTCCGTACAAACGAACTCTCACGTTGAAGTGTACTTTGAATCCTAAGTCAACCCTTACGTCGACTGTGTCTCCGTCTACGACTCGCAATACGTCTGCGTAGTATTCCCACATGGAAATCACTTGTCGGATTTCTTCTTTGGTGGAGTTGCAGTTGGATTCGCTTTCGCTCCTGTTGCTACTGAGTTAGTTCCGGTCACACCAAACGCTTCCATGTTTAGTTCGTGAGCCTTAGCCATCTCCTCCATCTTTAGGTCATGCTCTAACTTAATCTTCTCAAGCATTCGGGAGTGTTCCTCGATTGCCTCAGCAGACTTTACATCTGAGTTTAATTGGTCGGGTAGAATGTTGATTTTAGCAGATTCTTTTCCTTTGAACAGGTCGAGTACAGAAGTTATGATTAGAAGGGCCGGACCACCTAGGAGACCAATAACAGTCAACTGACTGTCTGTTATGTCCCTCTCTTGTACAATAGAGAAGTAGGAAGCGAGAGCCGCTATCATAACCCACATGATTACAACCATGAATCCGAATATCAACATCAATTTCTCATTCGGGTTGGTCATTTTAACGGATGCCATGCCTTTGAACCGAAAAAGCAGGTTCTTTACGGATTGGGTGCAAAAGTATATAGTCGTCCATCCCATATAGAAGGCCGCAGTCCCCAAACCGGCGAGGAATAAAACCGTCATCCATGTCCCTACGAATCCTTCCGTTTCAACCACCTCTGAAATCTGTAATTCAATCGGTAGACCAATTCGTTCAATCCTCCGAGAATGGCAATCCCACTTAGACAAAATAAAGTGGTCATTAGACCCATACCGCAAGCATCGAAAATATCAGACATACTACATCATCATTGGAAGACCCATTGAAGCAACAATGAGACCCATGATGTAAAGTCCGTATTTCTTAAGGACGTCCTTAATTTCAGATACAAAGGATTCTACATTTGAAAGCCGTTGGTCAATTGATTGCATCTCTAATTTCATTGTCGACATGTCTTTTTCGACATGGAAAAGGTGGTTATCTCGGAGCGTCTTCACGTCGTCCACTAACACCTGCAACAAATCGGGGTCCTCACCCATGGAGACCACGAATGTTCTATGGTTATTGACTATCATGCTCCGAAGACTCGAACCTCGGGCATGCCTATATCCTCGACTAACTCTGCCGCTAACCTTGCATAGAGCAAGGCGTGGAATGCGTGGTCATCTCCGTCACGTCCATACTTAGTCAACTTCTGACCCCGAATCGGTCGAGTGTCTTTCTCATCTGTTTCTGCTGACGAGTTCAAACTGCACCACTCATGTAGGACCCACTCTAGTGAAGTATCTCCGTAGGGAAGTCGTATCTCGTTATTCTTGATTGCCTCAATCGTTTCTTCGACATAGGTCGTTCTGTCGACCACTAACATGTAAATCAGATTTCGATTATTGTCTCGTCTCTTGTACTCGAACGGAGTCATGGGCCGAGATGAATAGTAGCACGAACGGACACGCTCGCCGAACTCCTGTTGTAGTTCCTTGACCTGCCTCGCTCCATATCCTATATCTGCGACCACCTGTGTACAGTTGTAGCGTAGCATTAGGTCTTTGATGACCGCTACCTCATCTGAGTCGTGGTCGGCCCTAGAATCGAGTTTCAGAGCGTTTAGAATAGTACCATCTTTCTTCATGATAACTACTGTCGTCTCGTTCCCCCAATCAATACCCATCACCGATTCATCCGGCGGGGTCAAACCTTTCTCGTTCTTCACCAACGTACCATCTGCGGCTTGTAATGCCACGTCGAATGTAAGGGGCTTCGTAGCACCTGCGAAGAACTCACCCAAAACTTCGTTTGCGAATCTTCGTGGAGTGTATGTGTTCCTCTTGTATTCAATTTCCTCATCGTCAATATCGGGGTGCATGGCTTGGCTGATGTGATAGCCGATTATGTCCGACTCTCCGTGAACCCACTTCTCACCATCCCACTCTCCCTTAGTTGACTTCTCCCATAGTTTCCAAAACTCTGAACCCTGCTCACGTGCAGTACCCGATACAACCACCCACTTATACTCGGACTGAGCAAGCATCTCAATCAACATCGGCAAAACATCAGCGTCGGAGTCTTGGTATTCGTCAATGCAACATAGGTCCGCTTCGACACCAAGCAACGCATGTGCGTCACCCCAATTGGAATAGGCATAGAAGTGATTGAGATTTCTTGCTCCAATATCGAATGTTTGGTGACTGACCGAAGTCTTGATTCTCGGCTTCATCAGACACCCATTATTGATTGACGACATTAAGGCTCCATTGAATCTCTCATCAACAAACCTAGTCACCTGTGGTTGTCTAGGAGCGGTGTAAACTGCGTTGAAGTATGGTATGTTCATAAGGCCGTACATCAATAGATTACAGATAGTCTCAGTCTTCTCGACTTTACGACTACACTTGAGAACGACCATCTTCGTTTTCTTAGATTTCTGAGTCGCTCCGAAATGTCGGTATATCTCAATCAGATAAGGACGCTCATGCAGTAGGAATGGACCGCCGTTAATGGTACGGAAGTATTGCGACCACCTGTCGGGATAGAGAGCAATTTCTCTAGCCTGTTCCGGTGTGAGACGGGCGTCACCCTCGGCCATGAGGGGGACTACGCCCCGTCATGGTATTTCACGGTTCAAGCCCTTTCAATGGTGCTGTATTGGTCAACCCACTCCTCGGCAGTCCTTCGGTCAGAGACGGTCATGATGATGCCTCCTGTGTCCCTGTCGACGATGTTCCACCTGCCGCCGACCGCTTCATGAATGTCGACTCGTACGTTTTCGTACTGCTCCTCTTGAACCGCCCGTCCGGTCTTTGTCGACCATGGTAGTCCCCAATTCTTAGCACAGGTTGGACCGTAGCCATGTGCGGTGCTACGCTCGTCCTTCAATGGTAGGTGGCAGAAGCAACAGCGACCTGTCTTCGCTCCATAGTTAATGGCGGCATTTACAGGGTCGGCGTTTAGGTCGTCGATTAGTTGGGTGTACTGTGCATTCGTCGCTTCGTCCAATGAGCGAAGAAGTTGTAGCGAACCTCGGGATGATACTTTACCTACGTAGTCCCCTAGGTTGGCCTTGAGATAGATTGCTCCGGGATTGCGTCCTGTTGCAGGTGCTAGAGAGATTTGAAGTTCGGAAAAGTCGTTCATGAAAGTGACCTTTGGCTTCTTGAGATTTTCACCGGCTCGGGTCAACAGAGATACTAGAGGCATGTATGGGCCTTCGTCTAGGTTGGACTTATTGGTCGCCCCGTACTGAACGATTCGGTCAAGGATTGCTATTTGCCTGTCCGATAGGTGTTTGCCATTGGCTAACTGCTTCTCGATTGACTCGACGAAGCCCTTTTCCCACTCGTTCTTAGCGTTCTGCTTTGCGGTCTCTATGGTTGTTGCACTGTTGTTCATGTACCGTGGGACAGGCTACGCCTATATAACAACTTAGTTTTGTGAGTCTGTTTCTTGCTTGATTAGTCGTCTGAATACTGCACCCGGAGATTCCCCGTAGTCTTCTCTCATTTTTTGGAGATAGTTGAGTTCAGATTCTCCAACGATAACTGATAGCGTCTTACGGACGGGCTTAGGTTCGATAATGTCGGGGTCTTCGATTGCCTCGTTCATGGAAATTGAATAGCCGAGTTTTACTCTCGGGTTGCCGTGATGATTTACTCCGTTCTTCGATACAACTACGGTCTCGATTCCCGAGTTTTCGTCACGTGCTAGTTTCTTCAAGTCGAATGTTAACTGTCGTGCTGTCCTCTGCATGTTGTGAGGCAGGTCGGGGTCTGCGTTGAACCTCTCTGCTATTTCTGCCGACGTCAGTACGTCGTGACCCTGTCTCTTTGCAGTCAGTAGTGCTTTGCGTATTATTTTCTTCTGTGTCTTTTTCAAACTCATGATTTAACCTCCTTAATTTGGATTTCTCCTTCGGCACAGTGAGGACACGGGCATACCTCTTGAGACCAACCTCTAGGCATGGTCAAGATAACTCGACCGTTGCATGTCGTACACCGAGATTCACGGTGGTTGAAGCCTAGGGGAGGGGCACCGCCTAGGTTGACGGTGATAGGTGGCCTAGCGTCCTTCCATGAAGCGACGAATGTTGATTTGTGGGTCGGTCGTGGAACCGCCGACCCGTCTGTACCTGCTCGGGCCATTTCACTCCACATAGGAGCGGACGTTTTGGCTTGATAAAGCACTCGGAGCGGAGCGTGGTATTTCACTTCGGAAGGAAGCGAGTTCGTAGTCGAGTCCCATAAAGCCAACAACCCGTCTGTTTTGTATTTTCTACCCACTCGGTCCATGCTACGGGTTGGAATAACTGCGTCTGCTACGGTTAGTTTACTTAGGACGGTGTGTTGTTTTAACTCAACAACCAAACCAACACAAATGCCGTATTTGAGTCTCGTAGCGAGAGTAAAGTCTTGAGCATTTTTACTACTGATTGGCACCGGCAAACGCCCGCTTCTAATTTCATGCTCTAAGGTGTTCATAGAACCTTTGTCGTCCGATTGCCACTTCACAATTTTAGGTTGGACTGCTCGCTCCCCATAATGCGGTCCTCTTTTGATTGTCTTCGGCAATTGTTCTATTGGAGATTCGATAAGTTCGATTCTCTCGAATGGTAGTTGCTTTCGGAACATTTCTTTGAAATTATGCGTCCCCTTACCTAATGGCATTTCCACGTCAGCCTCCTTCCATATTCGATTGAGACTCCTCATTTGGAAGAAGCCCAATTTCCGATGTATGAATAGCACCATTTCCCTACTGACTATTAGTGGGATTATGTCTGCATTACCGAATACAGTACGACAGTCGTGGTACAACGGAATGTTGTCGTCGTCGTTCACATAGTAGTCTATGGTGGTGAAATATGGAGTGTATAGGTCATTGGATAATTTCTCCTTGACTGCGTCAGTAGCGAAGTATGTCGTCATAAGGTCGTAGGGTCTACCCTCGCCTGTGACTAATGGGACGACACTCCAAGGTCTGATTTCATGTCTGTTGATTACTCCGCATTTTTCGTGCTTGTATGGTCTGACGGGGTGTTGTGCGAAGTACCCGCTTAGGTACCCATTGGGTGTTCTGTCGGCTCCCGCTTGATTCGACGCCATGGATTGAAAGAAATTGAAAACGTCGTTTGCCGGTACGAGTTGTCTCATTGTCTTAGCCATGACGTTCCCTAATTTGTCTCCCCACCACCTGTGGCCCTTTCTAGCCGACTCATAGAGGCTGTATAGAGCCGTCTGAGCCTTCGCTAGGTCTTCGACCCTCGCTATTGGTTCTTCGTCGCTTGAGACGGCTCTAATGGCCCTTCTTGAGTCTGATAGGTTTCCGGTCGGATGGTACCGCCCGATTGGTTCGTTTGATACTTCTTTCATGTACAACCTACCGATTTCGGCTACGCCCTCTGCAAACTTCTGTTCGTTGGGGTCTAGTTCACTAGAAGATGAGTGAGGATGGCATAATTGATAGAAAGCGGCGGCGGCATTCGCCGATGACTCGAATGCGTGAGCGGGCTTGAAGTCGCCGACCTTGAAGTCGCCGAGGATTTGGTCGAAGTATGGCATTTCCATGAGTTCGTGGACCTCTGCCATTTCGACGAATAAGTTGTTCAACATTGATGCCGCCGTGTTTTCGCCCATTGTGCTTCTCTTTGGTGCCGCCTTCATTGTACCACCCTGTTAGTTCTAACTCGGTCTAGCATGTCCTCGATGAGGAACAGACCTTTGTCGACGATTTGGTCGATGCCCGAGATTGATAGAGAATGTTCGTAGTACCTGTCGACCGGAGAACCGCAAACGCCGAGAGCGAATACTTCGACTCCCCTCGGTGGGTTGGCGGCTACGTTCTTCAAGTCTTGACTGACTGATACGTTGGTTGGTGCAGGTCCGGCAGGGGCACCGTCCGAGATAGTGAAGACCATGTTAGCCGCTACTTCTTTCGGCATTTCGGCTAGCCTGTTGTAGCACCAATTCAACGCACGTCCGTCAGAGTTCTCTGAGCCTGTGGAAGGCAGAGCGATTGCCGCTTTGGTTCGGTCGCATAGTGGGTTCGAGTAAAGTTTGTTGACTGCAATTTGAGTACCGCCGACGGTGCCTATGTCGTAGTGAGATGAGAAGTCAACCACTTCGACGTTGAAGCCGAGCCTGTGGAAAACTTCGTGGAATACGATTGAAGCGTTAGCGGCGTGGTGTGCCCTAGAGCCACCTGTGACTCCCTCAGAATGACCACCCATGGAACCGGATGCGTCGACTAGAAGAATGACGTTAGCCGATGGGTCGTCCTGTATGTTCCTCTTTCTGAATAGGTTGCGAGAAGTGCCGTAGCGGGATAGTCTGCGTGTGTCTAGTCTGCCTCTGCGTAGGTGGGTGTTCCAACGGGTGTCTAGCCCTAGAAGTCGGCGTGTGTAAAGGTCGACTAGAGTCTGTATTGTGTCCTCGTATTTCTCGACGGTTGCTTCGTAGTGTTCGGCGGCGGCTTCGATGTTGTCGACCCTGCCGTCTAGCCTGTACCCGCTTCGGGTTTGGCGTGTGTCGAAGAAGTCAACCACTTTCATGTAGTGGCCTGTGTCGTCCGGTCCGTTGGTGACTAGGTCGATACCTGCGTATGCCTCGGTTGCTTCGTACTCGTAGTCGGCTTCGTCGTTAAGAGCCTCGTAGTCCTCAACCTCCATGCACTCGATTGCTTCTCTCATGATGGTCTCCATGTCGAACATTTCTCCATTGGAAGTTATGATTGTGTTTTGACCGATTCCACCGTACCCTGCTAGGCCGTCGTCGTCAGCCTCAGTATTACCTGCGTCACCGGAGATTTCTGTCTCGTCGTATTCGCCGATGGTGCCGTCTAGTTCTCCACCTGCTACACCTTCGCCGACTTCTCCGTCTGCGTCTGCGTCGCCTGTGGTACTACCCATACCGTCTTCACCCTCTCCTGTACCCTCTGCGTCGCTCTCAGAGCCGTCTTCGGCGTCACCTAGGCCCAAACTACCTGTTGACTCTCCTTCGCCCTCAGATTCGCTCTCTGAGAGTTTGGATGCTTCTTCGGCGTCTTCTTTGGTTGGTGTGGTTCTCTCGTCGAAGCGAGTTGGACTAACGTCCTCGGCTTCTTCGCCGGTTTCGGCTTGATTCTTTGCTGACTCTGTGATTTCTCCTTTTGTGTGTGAGTCCATGGAGTCCATTGAGAAGCCCTCCATGCCCTCCATAGGCAAACCTGCCTCGGACATGTCTCGGTCCATTTCACCCAATGGGAAATGTCGGCGGATTACTTCGATAACTCGGCGAGCCTGTCTAATGACCTCCATAGTGTTAGGTTGATTGATTGCGTTTTGGTAAAGTGGGCGAGCCTCGTCGATACATGCTACTACTCCTTCGTCGTCGAAGAAGTGAGGGGTGTTGTTGATGGTCTCGCACATGATAGCGGTCATGACTGCGGATAGTCTGTTTGACTCGTCAATGTCCTGTGTAGCCCAACGTGCCCTGTGCATGTTGGTGTAGTGGTTGTTGGTGAATGAGACCCTTTTACCGGAACCGGGGAAGTCCTGTCCGAGAAGATGGTTAATTCGAGTGTCCTCTAGTATGTTGACCATGTGGTGAATTAGTGGGTCGTCTTTGCCGTTCGCAACAGTCCTTCGTAGTGAGTCCCATGAACCAAAGTCTGTGTAGCGAAGGTGCCCTGCCGCTTCGTGGGCTAGGATTGCTTCTTGAGCCAAAAGGTTCGCCGCTTCGTCTCCCTCGATTGCAGTCTGAGGAACCCACACGGTTTTGCCGTCTGTGCATGCTCGACCGGATGGGTCGAGTACAACCTTAGTTGCTGATGCTCCACCCTGTCCGTACTCGCCGGATAGAACCCTAGCGACCTGTGCTAGTCTGCGTTGTCTCGCTCTAAAGCGGAAGGCGTCGTCTTTTGGCTTGTTGATTATTCCCGCCATGGGGTTGTCGAAGTTGGCGTCGGCTAGCATGTCCATCAGTCCCGCTCACCTAGTATGCCTATATGAACCTAGCGTTTTGTGGTACTGTGGTTTTCGGTATTGCTGAGTTCTGCTTCGTAGCAGTTTCACATTGTCCCATGATACCATGCTAAGGTCCTCCGTAGTCCATGCTCGACTGTGTAGTTCGTGAGCCTCCTGTACTCGGATTGGATTTTCGTTATTGTAAAGTGCAGATTTCAAAACTGCGATTGGATGGGTTGTTTGAGATGGATGAGCAACTCCTGTGAGGATTGCCTTAGTCACGTCGGGTTCTGTGATTCCGTCTATTGTGTAGCCGTCTCCAAAAGTAATGAGTGAATTGTATGCCGTATTCCACGATTTGCATTGAGCCGCAACCTCTCTGATAATGTCCTCGTCCTCGTTGATGCCGAGATGGTGTGATAGGCTTAACAGATATTCAGTCAACTCCGCTTTAGATGGTGCGGGGTTGTATGTCGATTTTGCTACTCTGCGTATTGCGTATGGGACCGTTTCTAGGTGTTGGACCTCGATTACCATTTGAGGCGGCGAAGCCGTCAGAGCGGCTCTAACGGCATTCCATTCAGACTTCGTGAAATGCTCTGCCTCAAGCAGAGCGATTCGACCTTGACCAAAGAAGGACGGATGCCTAGAGTCCTGTATGATTTTCTTCGGGTTGTCTCCACGTACCACTTCAAGACCTAGGACCTCGGCCCTGTCTAGGATGGCAGTCGTTTTACCCGAGCCTGTTGGACCGTGTATGATTTCAAGCATGCTCAGAAGGGACGAAGGAGTCGATTGTCGTTTGACCCTCAGAGGGAGTCCATGCGGGTCTCCCTGCTTGAAGGATTGTGTCGACGATTCGCTCAAGATTCATCACCCTCTCATTCAACTCAATAATTCTCGCTTCTAGTTGTTCTCTAGTCTGTTCAACCATGCTCCTATTCGACAGTCCCACCTTTATGAAAGGTCGACTCTGAGGGGTGGTGGAGAAGGGGATGATTACAACAACCAATTGAGGGGGTTGCCGCCCCTTCTCCGTGGCTCCCCCCTCAGTAGTCAGACAACCTCGCTCGGGCAGTCATTTTGACTGTCTCGATTTCTCTAGGGGTAAATTTCCCTAGGAATGATTCGTCGATTGCTTCTTGAATTGAGAAGCCGTCTCTTAGGTCCATGAGTATGTGGATGATAGAACGTGTTGAGACGTCCGATGTGATACCCTTTCGGTTGGCCTTGAGAGTACGAAGGTCGTTCGCTAGATTGACCAACTCTTGAGCAACTCTGTTATTCATGAAGCCGGATTGTTGTTGTACAACCTGCAACTCCTTCTCAGCAGGGAGATAGTCGACCGCAAAGGAGCGGCTGAACCTGTTGCGGAACGCTTCGTTCTGTTCGTTGGTTCCGGCATAACCCGGATTGTATGTACCAATGACCATGAAGCCCTCCTTTGCTCTAACTACTCTGTTAGCGTCGTCCGGCAATACTACGAAGCCGGAGTCCATAGCCGAGAACATAGCAATTTGAGTGTTGTCTCGCATGGCGTTGATTTCGTCGCAGATTAGAGGGATTCCGTTCTCCATAGCGTTTACTAGGATTCCGTCGATGTAGCGAGTCTCGCCGTCCGCTAGGTCTAGTCGACCGAGCAGAGTTTCTTCACTAACACCGTCGCTCATGTTGATTCTGAGTACGGGTGTGTTTAGGTGTGCGAAAAACTCTCTAGCCATTAGCGATTTACCGGAGCCTGTTGGACCGAATGCCGCTACGTGGCAGTTGACCGTGTCTCCGCCTAGAGAACGCCTTAGCATGGCACCTAAGTGCCTAAACTCATTTCTTGAAGATTCCATGTAGCCAACTACGGATGGGATTTGTTGTTGAAGGTCCTCGGACCAACTCTCAGCGTCGCTTCTAGCGATACCATAGAATGTACCGTGGGGAGCGTCTTCGTCTGATACTGTGTTAGCGACCTTTACTTCGTACGAACCGATGCCGCCTAGTTCTCCGTTAGCCAATGACTCTGCCATTTCTGCTAGCCATATTTGCTTGTCTGTTCCGATAGTGACTCTTTCGACACCTGCACCCGCTAGTCTTGAGCGAGTAAAGGCATTCTTCTTCAAGGAGTCTATGGATGCGGCGTTTTCTTCTCCCACGTTAGAGACAATAATTTCTCTAACGGCTTCAATAAAGGTAGCCTCGTCTACCTTCCCGCCGTGTCGTTCGCATGCTTCTCTCATAGCCAATTGTGTGCTGTTTCGTGCCATTTTTTATTCCTCATTGGTTGTTCATTTGTTGGGTCCCGCTATCATGTCGGGCAGGTCGTCGTAGAAGATTCTACTTATCAATGTTTGCACGTATAGTGGTTCTCGGGTATATCCTACAACACTTTGCACAAGCCTTGATGTCTTTTCCATTCGTTCTCGGTATGACCTTCTTACACATAACACACACATACGTGGGTTTAGTGTGGTCCTTCCGCTTCGCCATACAACGAAAGAGCAGAGTCCCACCCTTATGAAGAACGACCTATGATACCATAGTTAGGTACGTTGCTATGTGACGTTCTTTGTATTCCCGTTTGGCTCTTGAGTTTTCAAATCTGAGAATCTTCTTCGGCTTGTACCAAAGTTTCTGCTTGTCTTTTGACTCAACGATACGGAGTGCCTTAGCAACCTTTCTTGTTGCATGGCTCGCTACGATGTACGGCAGTATCGGTCCTATGTCTCGGTCGGGATAATCCGGCCAACATGCGTTGAAGATTCGGAGACTTGCTTCTTCGGGTGTTGGTGCCGAGACTGCTAGTGCTACTATTGCATCTATCTCCTCGGCGAAAGCCTCAGCCTCCTTTACTCCCTCATCATGTAGAACGTCCTTGAAGTGATTGAACGAACCATAGTGGTCCAACATGATACGCCTAGCCTCATGGTGGGTGAACCCACACTTGAGTCTCAGAGTATTGTATAGTTGATTTTTCCACGTCATGTAAACCACGTATCAAACGATTCGGTTCCTGTCCTGTTGATTGCTCTATCCCATGATGTACCCATGGCTCCTAGGATTTGCTCAAAGGAGTTTGACTCTCCTATGTATTTGGCTAGGCTCGCCTCCCTATCGACTACAATATCGAAGTCGTCGGGGTTCTCTCCCCATTCAACCGCAACCCACCTGTTCTCCGGTAGTGGGTGCTTCGACTTTCTAGCAAGGTACAGACATGGCTTGTCTCCAATATCAAACTCGGTTCCCAAATATCGGTTCGACCACATCGAAGCCTTGTGTGCCTGTGTTCCTTCTTTCTTCATACCCGACGGCTTTCCGTAGTGTGAGGAGGGAGTCTTGCTTTCATCGAGCAAGTTCTCGTTCCATGTTCTCAACAAATCATTCAACTTACTAGCGTCGCCTCCTTCTAAGATGCAAGCAAAGATAGCCTTCTGAATATCCTTGACTACCTGTGGAGTTGATGACCTTCTAATCTCAACTCCTCTGAATCCGAAGTTATCATCGAAGTCAACGTATGCGTATCGCTTCTTTACTCCCCATTGGAAATATCGAGCGTAGTACGCATCGGGCTTGATTCTGAAAAACTCATTCTTGTCGACATTCAGAGTTTCTTTCACGAAATCGTCGAAGGAATCATTCAACTCGTCGCAGAGTTGTAGAGCGAACGATTCGACGTCGCTCCGTAGGACGGGTGCTACTTTCCGTAAATCGGCAAGATTCGTGATACCAACTTTGCATGAATCAGTATCTTGATACAGAGTCTTGAATTGAACCTCCATTCCATTCCATTCTAGTGTTCGATTGTTAATGTAATTCTTATTCCAATCATTGTGTAGCCGAGCAACCTCTGTAATGTCTGAGCCTATTTCGGGGTCAGCCAAACGGAACGGGCGTCTCTTTGTCTTCTCAGTCATACCCGAGCCTAGTACGCCGTACCAACTATTCATGTTCTCTTTCATTACACGCTGACGTCTATCCAAAGATAGGTATTCATCTGAACCATACTCAACGTCCTTCATGGCCCCACGTGTCGCCTCTCTCCCCTCTGCGAGGGTTCTGAGAACCCGAGGCATGATACCCTCCACGTCACGTCGATAGTATCGACCACTCGGAGTTATGGTCACGGGGAACGGGAATCCGTCGGGATAGTCCTTCGGGTCAATCTTAGTGTCCGGTGAGAAGTTGCCTGTTATCATAGCCGATGGGTATTCCATTGAGTTATCCACTTCAAAGGCACACTCGAATACACCTGTTGGTGCATCCATCACGAAGCCTCCCGCTTCTATCGACCCTTCTATCTTAGAAGCAGTCAGAGATGCTGACGGCATGACCATGTTATCAGCCATGAGAAGGTGCCCCATCATGTCCTCCACTAGCAACATATTGCTATGGCTATGGTGGAGAGTTGAGTTGTGATAAGCGGTCTTAGTGATATAGAACCGAAGGAGATTGAGTTTACTCATACAACGAGCGGCGCACACATTATCCCATGCGTTGTAAACTGCTAGCATTACGGGGTCACGTACCATTAGGTCTGTTATGCGTGTACGTGGGACTTTACCATAGCCCAATGTCTGACCCGCCATCCATGCTAGGCTAGCGGCACCTGTTGTAGCGGCGGCACCTTGTACCTGTTCTGCGTATGCTATCTTCGTGTCGAAGTATGGCATGTACTTGAGATACCGCATATTCGGCCAAGCGGTGTCGGTTCGTGAAAGAGAAGAAGTGTGATTTTTCACGTTCATTCGTTTGCATCTGTTGATTACGTACGGGTGGTCGTAGCCTATTATGTTCTGACCGGCGATTACATCGGGGTCGTAATGCTTGATTCTATCATTGAACCACCACATCAACTGACGTTCTCTTTCTTCCTCGTCCTCGTCATCGAATACCTTGACTACAACCTTTGCAGGGTCGAGCGGGGGTATCGGCTCTGTGTGTTCAACAACTGACTCAAGGGCCTCCTGTGAGCCAAGGAATCGCTTTACTAGATTAGTAGCGGTAGGTACAGTCGTACCTATCTCATGTGTGTCTGTCTTCTCATCATAGATTGCGATAGAGACAATTGGTTCCGGTGCGTTCTCCATATCCAAAGAGTCGGCGGTCTCAATATCATAGTACAACAAATCAAGGTCGAAGTCATCGACAGTCGTGACCGATGAATGAATGTCTTTGTACGATACTACGTAGGAACCGTCTTCTGCCTTACGCAGATTTCCCAACGGCACTCTGATGACTGCGGTCCACGAATACCACCAACGAACCAAAGAACCCCATTTTGCATCTGCACAATAGTGAGGGAAGAAATGGTCTCTCACTTCTCGAATGTGGCTCGGTCGTTCGCATCTTACCTCGTACAACTTCTTCCCTTCGATACTACGTATCTCCGTTGGTCGGATAGAAATGTGCTGAGAGATAAGTTCCTTGTCGAAGGTCGAATGTTCAGTCCAAAACTTAGGTACGCAGTCGGTGACTTTCAGAATTACAGTTTCACCATCGGTTGTTTTGCCTCTGATTTCAGTCCACCATCTCTTAGGCTCCTCGACGGCTCTAACGCTCACAACTAGAAGGTCATGCCATACTCTCACGGACGTACCCTCCATATTGCTCCCCTGCTATTATCCTCCTTATCGAAGTGTCGCCGATGAGACTTTAGTATCTGAGATAGGGCCAATGGAGACCTAACGTGTAGGTTCTGAGTCACACCCAATCTCGGGCTTTTCCATTCATAGATAGGAGTCCCTTCAATTACCATGTTTTCCCACATGTTCCTCACCGTTGAGGGTCCGTGTTCTTTCAGCCATTCATAGATTAAGGGGACTAAATACTCGTTGCGTATCGCAGACTTCTGCATCCGAGAAAGGCCACTAAGCCAACTCTTTCTATTCCTTCGCCTCGTCATCTAATCGCCTTATGATTTGAGCGGACAGATAAATTACTAGGTCTAGGATTTCTTCTAGTCCCATCTCCGTCCATGAATCCGTTTTGGTTCCGTACTGTGTAGTATCGTCCTGTATTCTCATTCCGTGTCCGTATCTTTCTTGACCCACTATCATTCTCTCTTTGATAGTATCAAGTATTCTCTGATTGTCGTCTGTAAACTCTATGTCCGTCATTTCATATCTCTCCGTGTAAATGTGCTAAGTAGCCCTGTTCGTCAAAGCCTTTCTTATCTAACTCAACTAACGTCATTCCGTAGTTGTCGATTTCTTCTCCTTCCCATTCGGATTTTTTTCCCAATGGAATATCTTTGAATGGTTTGTAATTAACATGGTGATGATGTCGATTGAATCTCCAAACGACTTTCGCTACATCGGGGTGCATGTCTTCTAACATCTTAGATTTCAGATAGGTTCCATCCTCAGAATAAAACTGTTCATGATTACCACCACCCATTCTTTGTGTAGTCACTTTGCCCTGTAAGAAGGCGTTGAATTGTAATGTAGCCCAACCGTCTTTCAAGACTCTCAAGCATAAGTCCGTATCTTCATTGTATCTCCCTCTCCACCGATAAGGAATATCGTTCCGAATGAAAAGGCATGAGTAAATCCGTGTGTTCTTGACGTACGGAGGCACACCGTCATTCGACTTAACAAATGAATAGTAGTTAGGTCCCGAGATTGCTATGTTGTCGTATCGAAGAACGAAATCCTCCATGGCTCTAAAGATTGTACCACTTGTGACTTCGGCTTTGATATTCTTATTGACTCTGTGAAAGGCATCCAAATTATCATCCATCACCCAATGATGAGAATATCCTCTTTCGATAGAATGGTCCCATGCAAAATTGCGAGCCGCTCCCGGTCCTATCCTTGGGTCGTCATCGTCCCAAAATACATCATATTCTTCATTGTATTTTTTGGGGGTGACTAGAATCTTATCGGGGTCGACCACCTTTGCATATTTTTCATACTCATGTTCTTCGACGATAAGGTGAAATGGAATCCTGTTCAGTTCCAAAGCCTTCACGGTGAGGCGACGTCGTTCATCCCAACGACCTTTTGAGACGACGTAAATTGGGAAGTTAGGATTCATCTATCCATCTCCTTACATACGGTTTGATATGTGGCTTGTATGGGAACCACATACTCTTTGTTTTAGGAGTCAATTTTTGTCCTACTAATTCAGCAAACAACATCAAGTCCTCCTCTGTCTCGAATCGAATGTTAATCATAGAGAAAGGCTCTTTTTTGGGTTGGTCAAACTCCGGCATACCTTTCCATTCTTCGCTAGGTGTTCCCTCTGTTATTTCTTCGTCCGTCATTCTAAACTCTCCTTTTGTATTGTTGACCTGTCGGCCCGACAGATGATGTGTTCATCAGAGTCAGTCTTGACTACTGTGATGCCTCCGTATGTCTTGTCGTCAACGGCGGCGATAAGGACACCCTCAAAGTGTTGGTCCTCGGGCCAATTACTAAGGGTCACTTTCACTCTTTCACCTATCCATTTTCTCATCCAAACTGCCATAATCTCACAACGTCAATTCCCTCACAAAGCACTTCAACGCAAGTGTGGGGTCTTGACTGACGGAGACATGGTGTAAAGCGTTGCCTATCCCAACCAACAGTCGATGTCGCAATTGCTCGGGCATGCCCGTCTCGGCAGTAGTGAGTCTGTAAAATGAAATCAGAATATCAGAGGCCATCATACCTCTCGCTATCTGTTTGTCTATCAAGGCGTCTATCTCTCTATACGCACGTAGCGGGTCAGAAGACTTGCGAGCCTTCGCAACCATGGCTAGGATTTTTCTTGATTCTTTAGGGGACGTCTGTTGTGATACTTCTTCGACGTCATTTTTGACGACTTTACCCGGCACAAGACAGACGACTTGAAGGAGATTCGTAGCCTTACGTAGTGAACCGTTGCTAATCTCGACCAATTTTTCGATTGCATCGTCATCAAACTTCACATCTCTAGCAGTTGCGTAGGTCTTGATTACACCCGAGATTATGTCGGAACTGATTGGTTGGAATCGAGCCATGCTGAAAGCACATCGGTCTTGAATAGGCTCTATGATTTTGTGAGGATAATTACATGATAAAATGAAGACGGTCGATGTGTACCTCTCCATGGTTCTCCGAAGTGCCGCCTGTGCATCCGGTGTGAGATTGTCTGCCTCGTCAAGGAAAACAACATTGAATGGTATGGGCCGCTCGGTTCCATCGTCGGTACTAAAGGAGCCGATGACGCCACGGGATGCAAACTCCTTCACCTTACTACGTATCACCGAGATGCTTCGTTCATCAGAAGCATTGAGTTCCAACCAATTCTCTTTCCACGATTCACCGAAGGCTGACCGCATTAGTGCTAACGCAGTTGACGTCTTGCCTACTCCCGGTGGACCTGCGAACATCATGTGAGGCCAATTGTAGTCAGTCCCACTATGAAGTCGAGAGACCATTATTTTCAGACGGTTGACGATGTGGTCTTGACCAACTACTTCGTCTAAGGTCAATGGTCGTATGTCTTCGCTCCAACCCATGTAGAATAGTTCGGTAGCCCACCCTTATGAAGGGACTACGTCATAGCATGGTTTGTTGATTAGAGAGTCATGCACTCCAACTACTCCCCATACACTAGAATTACGCCTCGACAAAACCTGCCTCTGATTGATTACTAGGAAGCGTCCGTCCTTTACTAGAAGATTCGATAACTCGTTTCTAGTTGGGAAGTTGCGGTACCTTTCTCCTTTGTGATTACGAACCTCAGAGACTAGAGTTGCAGAAGCCTTCGGTCCATGTTGCATGAGATATTTGAAAACCGCATTGATTTCATGGCGGTGCTTCTTTCTCATAGCCGTCCCTTCTTCGCTCGTTGTACTCTTTTCCATTTCAGATAGCATTTACCACAACGAGGGTTTGTAGTGTACCCACTCGTACTATGCGAGTTGCGGGTATTGATAACTTCGTTGCAGTCAAGACACAGTAAACCGTCAGCCCTACTCGGCATGGGTCTTCGGGTCTCCTTCGTCCACTTGAATGTGTTGATGAAGAATGTTCATGAACTCGTCCTGTTCGACTGCACCAATGGTAAAGTCGAATACAACGGGGTTAGGATTTTCTTCTCCGTCGGTCCCTTCTTTCACGACTATAATGTCGCTTTCGTTCGTGTTAGCCATTAACCATTCTATTACGGACTTTGAAGTCCAAAAGGTCATGGCATTTGCGTCTTTCAATGTACTGTCGTCAGTCATAGTATCGACTCCGCTCAAGCGAACGGGTCTCTCTTGATTGCGTCCATGCGAGCGGCTCTTTCTTCTCTGCGAGCGTCTCTAGCCTTCTTCGCTTCGTTGCGTACTAGATATGCCTCCCATTTGCCGGTGCCCCATGCAACAGATTCAGCCACGATGGTTTCTATTAGAGAGTCGTCGGGTCCGTTGATGAAGATTCTCCACTCAAAGCCCCTGTGCGTATATGCGACGTCGTCCACGTCATTACCTGCGCTCTTGACTTTGTCTTTGATGTTGTCCCAAACCTCGCCCTTGACCCAAATGGTCGCAGGTGTGCCTAGTCCACCATAGATAGCGGCTATATTCTGATGAGAGTCCTCATTCATGCGTACGGCCATATAGTTGACTGCACCTGCGCTCCTCTCATGGACGGTACAACCGTACTCCTCAAACTTCTCGGCAATTTCGTTCTGTGTCTCGGCTTTCATAGCGTTCATGTCGCTCATGAGCCTATGACGGAATCCCCACCTATATGAAAGGTGTAGTCTTGTGACCAATTACCGTTATTAAACTCAATACAACATTTACGACATGCTGAGTTGGGCGACGGTCGTCGATTTCGTCGTACAGTACGATTACAATTCTTGCATGTAAGGAGATACTCACCTTCACTTGAGTTGAGATGAGCCGAGAACAGTTTGGTCTGCTCTTTGTACGACTCGAAGGACGTCCATCCCTGCTCCTCAGCGTCGAAGATTTGGTTATGTGCGTTATGTGGTCCAACCACCCAATGAACCAACTCATGATGTATTAGTCCCTTGAGCAACATTCGGTCCTCCCAACCAAAGGCGTACGGGTGTAAATGTATAGTGGAGCGACCACCGTATGCGGGTGTCTCAATCCTCGCTTGAATAACTTGATTGTCGGCGTCGAGATAGACCCAATCAAACTCGGTTGGGTGTACGGGTGTTTTCCATTCCCGCTCGTTGATTACTTCATAGAACAGTTTGTGAACTGAATCCATGTCCTCGCTATTCAATCTGCCGTGATACAAATTGTGTCTCCCCTGCGATGGATGCGGAATGTTAGATTCGGGTTCATTATACAGAGGGTCTGTACAAGACTGCCTATTTCGCTCGGGTTCCCTGTGAGGCTCAGTTCCCATATCCTGTTGTCCTCCATGAAGCGTGTTGTACGCTAGATGGTTCTTTACCCCACCTATCTAAAGGACGGTATGTGACTAATGAGTGTGGAACCTTCTCAGTTGGTCGAAGCCCTTTCGATAATACTTAGAATACTGAGACCTTCCCGATTTGTGATAGCCCTTCTTAACCCTCGTAGTTGGTCGAGGAAAACTAATACCTTGACTCTCCATGTAGTCTAGCAAGTTGTTAAACTCATGTCGAGCCTCATTAGCGTCTAGCGTCCATGAGAACTTCGGGTTCGGTGGGTCTCCACGTACCTTCTCCCATTGTCTGAATGCCCTTCGGATTGGTGATGAATTAGTCTTGTACTGCAACGGTCGTGTGTTGGCGTGTCGCCTACTTGTCGGTTCGTTAGAGGTTTTCATGTCCTCCGGTACTATTTCGCAGAATATGTGTAGGTTCTCCCACGCCCACTCAAGCCATAGTTCGACTTGAGCGTCTCGCTCTCTAGCCCATACTGAACTACTCGACGCCGACCAAAACTCAGCGTCCGTCTCATAGTCCTCTCGGTTGATTACAGTCTCGGGGTCGACTCTGACGTCGGTGGGCTCCGCCAACCAACGGGGACGATGTCGCTTAGTCCATGTCTTACTAGGCGTGTGTGTAGTATTGTCGACTTTGTGAATGTAGTAGTTGCGATAGGCAGTCAAGGAGTCGGGGTGTTTGCACTCGTCCGGCATGGCTTGAGCGAAGGGCGTCCGTCCAATGTCGGGGAAGAACTTTGAGAAGCCGCCCTTGAAGATGCGGACCAACTCGTCATGGCATGCGTGTGTTTTGCCGAACCTGTATTCGTACTCTCTGCATAGTGCTATGCCTAGGTCCACGGTGTACTCGAAGTTCTGCCTTGACTCTCTCGCCCACACGGTACACGGATGGTTGAGATGAGTCGACTTGTACGGCTTGCCTTCTTTGGTCCATGGTAGCATGGGCTTCAATGCCTCGTCGTCCCATTCTATGCTAGGCCAACGTATAGGGATTTGATGTCTGAGATTAGTAGCAACGATTTGCGTCAGTTCCAATGGCATTTTGATTACGTGGGCGTCCGAGTGATACTTGGCAGATTTTTCTATGTTGTCGTCTAGCACAAAGATGTTCATGACCTTCGGACGAACCCCACCGATATATAACTTTCTTATCATATACCACCCCAATTTAATTCCGCATTAATTCAAAGGAAAAAAATCGACTTTTTTTCGGTTCAAAACCCAATCTCACAAAACATGGGGGAGGGGTGTTCCGAGATGGTGAAAGAAATGGTGTGAATTAACGCCGAATTAAATCCGAGTAAAAACGTGGTACTACGCACTTCCGTATTTAACTGTTGAAATTAATTCCGTTTGCTGAGAGAGCATTACCACACACACACACCTTTTCCCCCTTGTGTGTGTGTCCCCCCATAACCTTCCAAAATCATTTAATTAATTTCTAAAATAGTAATAATAGTATAGTATATAGTAGTAATATCACAATGGAGATAAGGCAAACTCGCACGTAGCGTCCGAAAACAGTATGCGGTGAAAATAGGGTCTCAATATGGTGCTGACCAACCATAGGGGAGGGGTTGAGGGGGGTTTTCTTGTGTGGCATGGTCAGAATATCGGCTAAACTATCAGAAATAAGGCCTATATGACCGACATGTTATATACTAAAGGCCCCGCGTAGGTCATTACATGACCTACGGGACATCAAACAACACGCGACAACCACGACTGACCGGCCACGCCATCGAGCGAGCCGGAATCCGGCTTAAGCCGGATGAATTGAAGCGGGCTTTAGCCGTCGCCTCAATCGAATGGGCTAAACTAGAAGCCCGAGGACATCGAGCCGGAGCAATCGTCTCACTTGACTTGAAGGGCATCCGTAGAACCGACAACTCCGGGTATGAGTCTAATGGCGACATGGTCGTCCTCATCATCGTTAACGGTTCAATCGTGACCGCATACCTTCGCCGCTCATCACAACCACTTGACGCTAATTGGCGAGCCGGTATCAACCGCCGACATAATGCAACCATCTCAAAGAAAGGCGTCGTATGGGGTCGAGGTACTGAGACCATCAAGACCCTCAATCAAAAGGCATGTGCTAAGGCTTCAAAGTACAACAAGAGGAGGTATTGAATTGAAAGGCACTTTCACTTTCACCATGGGCCTCCCTGCCGCCGGTAAATCGTCGGTTATCAAGGACGGACGGGCAAAGGTAGACGGAGCGGTTCTCTTAGACTGTGACTCATTCAAAGAGGCTCATCCCGACTATGACCCTCATAATCCTCAAGCCCTTCATTCATGGTCGAAGGCTAAGGTCAAGGAGGCATTCAATGAGGCACTAGAGACCGGCGGTCAATTCGTTTACGACACAACCGGAACCAATGCCCCGAGAATGCTTAACGAAATGAACCGAGCAAAGGAGGCAGGGTTCAACGTCCGTCTAGTATTCGTCAAGGTCGACCTAGTGACTTCTATCGGACGCAATCACGACGCCTCAAGGGGTCGGGTTGTGCCTTTGCCGGTCATCATTGAGAAGGCCGACAAAGTGAACCGAGTATTCGACGAAATCCACCACGTCGCCCACGAAGTAGTAATTATCGACAACTCAAGAGACAACACCTTGAACACACCATCGGCATACATGGAGGCTTTCACCCTATGAGTACCAATAGAAGCGTTCTGAGGGCTTCTAATAGGTTCAGAGGCTCAAAGGTACCTCCGACCTATACGGTGGCCTGTATGGTATCTCTAAACGCCCAAAAACGGCATAGGCTCGCAGTACCACGGTTTTACGGAATCCGAGCCGAGGCACCCGAGACAGCCCGAAGGGGCACCCCTTGACCCCGTGAAGATTTGCACAGGATTTGCAGGGTATCGAGCAACTATCGAGTAAATGTGTGCCCCGCTCGAATACTATCGAGTAAATGTGCAGTCGGCTCGAACACTAATGGCTAAGTGCATACGTGTTCGATAAGTGCCTCCTTAGTTGGGTGCTTGGTGTCGCAACAGTAGCAGACGAAAGGTCGACTCCTCATTACTAGCCCTAGCAATTCGCAACCCTCCATGCTACGGGGTACCCGTCGTCACCGTCGGCGGTAAACATGAACCCCGACCATGTGTCGAAGTCCACGATGTCGACTCGTACAGTCCTACACCACTTCGGTTCGTATTCCATTCTCAGACCAACCCCTGTCCCGTAGCCATAGCAAAGCGAGCGGCTAAGACTCGCACGTGGCAACCCTCACAGGCTCGCCCCTCGGCTAAAGGTTGGGCGTTGTGACCGTAAGGCCACCCGTGTTCGTTCGATGTTATTTCACCATTACAAAGTACACATGTTAACATGATATTACCTCCTATCAGACCTAGGGGTCATTTCACCCCGAAAGGTGGTCCACCTGTTAGATGAACATACATATTGATGATTTGAACCTTAGCGTGATGTAATTCGGTCACAGGTCCATAAGGTGCGCTCGGTAGTCGGTTGTAGCGTTGTGGTAGCATAGTGTCTCCTCCAATCTGTCCTAGGTGGGTTCCTGTTATATACCTTCCGAGTTATAGGTCTCCTCAGTATGTACTAGGATGCCTCCATTGTGCCCTGCGCTCGTCCTCTAAGCGGTCAGCCTCGCCGAAGGCTCTAACCTTCGCAAGCATTTCCGTACGTGCCTCATTAGAGACGCAGTTAACCCCGAAAACCGGAGTGTCCCTGTCGTCAGCGTGAGCGTCAGCAAGTCGGCAAGGCTCGCAGATTCTAACTGTAATATTCTTGAAGACGTTGTACTGAGGCATTACTTCTCGGATGAGGGCTTCAACTTCTTCGGAAGTCGATGGCTTGTTTGATGTTGCGCCATAGCGAGCCATTTCATACGAAGTGCGGGCGGTGGTCTCAATTGAGAATTGATGTAGCATTAAGTCGATGTTGAGCATATTTGCAGGTGCGTCCGGTGCGTCGCAGTAGTCGCAGGGGTAGGTGGTCGGGAGTTGCGTCATGGTTGGTCGTAGGCGTTCCCCCTATTAAAGATTCTGATAGGTTCGGTTTCACAAAACGGAAACACCCTAAAAGCGAAAGATTATATACCCCCATCCCTTAGCATCACGTGTCGCTGGCCTCGGCGAGCCGACCTCGGACAAAAAAAATGGTCGGACGCCCGTTGACTCGTCAGCCAACGGACGCCCATTTTATCCCCTACTATTTTCACTCCCATAGGGAGCGGACGCTCTTAACGTCGGGTTTTCAAGGATAGTTGGAAAGTCAAATGGTCGGACGCCCGTCAGCCCGAAGGCCAACGGACGCCCTTACGTCCACCTACTCAGTAGGTGTCGCGGCTTTGGGTCACACCGGTTGTTCCGGTGAAGTCGACCTCAAGTTCGCCGTAGCATGATTGTGCCCTAAAGCGACTGAACAACGAGTCAAAGACTACACCGCTCAAGTCGTCTGCCCTAGTCCAAAAACCAACAGGGGTATTGTTTTGGGTGGACGAACCACGTACGGTTGATACGCCATAGTCAGCAGGGTCAACGTCGACCCTCACTTCCATGCACCCGCAACCCTGCCCGGTGCGGGAGAATGCGTCGGTGAGGGCTTGGTGCCCCACCGCCATAAGTGCGTTCACGTACGCACTCTCGTTGTCGGTCGTTGCTCTTAGTCTCGGGTTTCCATAGTCGGTCATATTGGTTGCCTCCAAACTGTCCGAGGGGGGTTGTAGGTATAAAGGTGTGGTTCACAAAGGTTGAGAGTAATATAACCAAAAGATTATATACCTACATCCCTTCGTAGACACGTGCCGCTACCGCCCCCGCCGAGGGTCGGCGATAAAAAAGGGGGACTGAGAGCCTAAGCCCTCAGCCCCGTTGCGTTCAATGCTCCGTGGTGATACCCTCAAGGGCTTCCATGGTGGCACCGTCCGTAGTGGTCGCTCCGTCGTGGCTCTCAGGGCGTCCCCCTATAACCCATGAGGCCGCCGCACTAGAGCGAGTCAAGGCTCTGAGAATGGCCTTTCTAGCCTCCTTCTGAGGCGTCCTAGAAGCCCACCCTGCTAAGTAAGCCGCCGAGCGGTTCATGTTGCTCTCGTAGCCTAGAACCCCACATGCGGCCACGCTAGACAATTCAGCGATTAACTCCTCAACTGCATAGTCACCGTCTCGGGCTGAGTAGCCTCCTAGAGGTCTCGCTAGCCTTAGAGGGTGGCCGGTTGCATGACTCGCTTCGTGAAGTAGTACGCATGCGTAGTCGTCGATTGATTCCCATGCGGTCATGGGTGGCATGGTGATTGTGTCGGTTGAAGGCGTGTAGTACGCCGCCATGCCGTCAACGATTCGGACGCCGTCAAGGTTGGACTGTACGACGCTCCATAGGTCGGATGCGTCGACCGGGTCTCTCTCCTCAACTCCGAGTCTGTCTAAAGCCCACTTTGCCGGAATGTTTGTGTTCTCGATATTCCAAACCGGATAACTTCGGAACCCTTGAGCGAAGCGGTCGGGTGCTTCGTCGTCGTCCTTCTCAGTTTTCTTGATTTTGTACATGATAGGACGGAAATGATAGGTGTCCGCTTTGCCGCCCTTCTTGAAGGCGAATAGGTCTTCGCCGTCGTTCTCGTTATTGTACTGCTCCATGAGTTTCTTAGCCTGTCCGCTAGCGACAAACAGAGGACTTGAGTATTCTCCTCTCTGCATGGCTAGGATTGACGCCCAAACATTGAGTCCGCTAAATGCGTTCCCGGTGTGGGCGTTGGTGGGTGTAAACAAGCCGTTCCATGGCTTGACCCATTCCGGCATATTTCCGCTTTGGATAATGCTCAGAACCTCGTCTGCAATTTCGTTCATTTGGTCAGTTGTTTTTGTGTGCTTCACGTTGTCTCCTCCTTGAATACATACTGAGCGAAGGGGCTTAGGTACTTAAAGGGTCGCATGCTCAAAGTCTCAAAGTCATATAAGCGAAAGACTATATACCTCCTGTGGTACGTTGAGTATGATTAGGCGTCGCCGATGTGGGGTCGGGATGAAAAAAATCGGCTGAATGTGTGGAGGGTCGGAGACCAACCCGACCCCCCGATGGAGGCCACACCGGAAGTCACCCGAAGGCGTCCCGGTGTGGTTTACGATAGTCTGAATGCCCGACTCAGTCGAAGCGGACGGGCGCGGAGACCGTCCTCTCTGATACTCGGCGCATGTCTGCGAGAACCTGTTGACCGTTGGCTAGTGCCTCGGGGCTTAGGTTGATTGCGTCCATGATTGCCTGTCCGACTTCGTCGGATGAAGCACCGTCAACGCCGGATTGAATGGCGTCAAGGACTGCGTCTCGTACTGTGCCTCTGAACATACCTAGAAGGGATGCTGATAGAAGCATGGCGACCGATGTCGGGAACGCCATAGTTTGACTGCGGGTGTAGGATGCTCCAACGATTAGGTCGCCCTCAAAGGTCGCCGTGTCGCCGGTAGCGTTGTTAGTGACGGTGAAAGAAGTCTCGGTCACAGAGTCCTCCCCGAATGCCTCTCTAGCCTCTGCGATTGTGTCGCCTAGGTTAGAGCGGATTACCGCTCCTAGCCCCGCAAAGGGGAACGCGGTCTCAACAGAGCCGGTCGCTCTGTCGATGACTACGTCAGTCGTCGTTATGCTTTCTGATTCAATGCTTGAAGTCATTTCTTACTGCCTCCGAACCTACCGAACAAGACTCCACACTTAAAGGTTTGCTTTCACCAAACTCGCTAGGCATATATCTAGTAGGGGCCTAAGCCCCCACATTTTCGTCCTCAACGAGTACGAAGCCCCCCATGTCGATGACGTTTTGACTAACCATTCGTAGGTCCGGCGTCAGATGGGACACACTCCAATGGTCGGTGTTCATTCTGTAAAGGAGGCCGTCTATTCTAACATAGATAGCCTCTAGGTTTATGTTTAGGTCATGGTAGTTTGTGGTCATTTTTCTATACCCTCCGGTGCAGCCGAGCGAGGGTCCACACTTAAACCTTTGCATTCTCAAAGGTTTAGATAGATATAGTGTAAAGACTATAAACCCCCATCTCATCGTAGACACGTGCCGCTTACGATGCGAG
>MDSW01078912.1_pt1 | contig 30843 bp, 29 predicted proteins | sample 811171 | NCBI WGS metagenome assembly MDSW01 (sample SAMN05326641, study PRJNA326480) | marine metagenome | isolation source: seawater | place: Atlantic Ocean: North West | collected 2012 | reverse complement strand
CAGCGGCCTGCAAAGCCGTTCACTCCGGTTCGATTCCGGATTCAGCCTCCATTAATATATATGGCATGTAAATCATTGTGCCCGAGTGGTGGAATTGGTAGACACAAGGGACTTAAAATCCCTCGATAGAAATATCGTGCCGGTTCAAGTCCGGCCTCGGGTACCATCTAATATTATTACAGTAAGATTAGTATCTTTTATTACTAACAAGATATAAACTATCTTTTTTTTATTAGATGATATAAAGAAATTATGAAAATTTTAGTAATGGGATTGCCTGGATCTGGAAAGACATATCTTACTGAAAGATTGGCGCCTTTGCTCAAAGCTGCTTGGTATAATGCAGATAAAGTAAGGGAAATGGCTAACGATTGGGATTTTTCTGAAAATGGACGATTACGTCAATCTGAAAGAATGAGGACATTTGCAGATTTTGAAAAAAGCCATGGAAGATATGTTATTTGTGACTTTGTTTGTCCTACAAAAGATACCAGATCAAATTTTGCTGCAGACATTGTCATATGGATGGATACAATTAAAGAGGGAAGATTTAAGGACACGAACAAATTATTTGAAAACCCAAAAAATGTCACTTTCCATATAAAAGAGTGGAATGATAAAAATCATATTAATATTGCATTTGATATTAAGGAAAAACATGTTTGATTGGAAGAAGCCTACTGTTCAGATGCTTGGCAGATGGCAACCATGGCATCATGGTCATCAAGAACTTTTCAAAAGATGTATTGCTAAAACCGGACAAGTTATTATCCAAGTAAGAGATGTAAAAGGTGCTTCTGGCGGCGCAGGACAGGATGATAATCCCTTTGATTGGGATCAAGTATGCAAAAATATAGAATCAGGCTTATTGTCAGATGGTTACAAGAGAGGTATTGAGTACGAAATTATGCTCGTACCCAATATAGTGAACATAACTTATGGAAGGGGTGTAGGATATGTATTTGAAGAAGAGTCGTTTGAGGATTCAATTTCCTCAATAAGCGCAACAAAGATAAGAAAAAGGCTTCGCGACGAGGGTAAACTTGATAAAAAATAATAAATTTATCTACCCTTTCTCAATAAATGTTTTAAACCAAAATCAGACTCTTAAGCACGCTGTTAAAATTATGTTAAAATCCTTAATGATAGTGCTATTTATTAGTTTTAATTCAAATTATTACAATATATAAATTCAATATGAATAATAATAAATATGAAGACGAGATAGATCTTAAAAAACTATTTTTAATTATTTGGGATAGAAAATCATTAGTATTATCATTTACAACGATTGCAGCAATATTTTCAGTATTTTATTCTTTAAGCCTACCGAATCTTTACACATCCTCGGCAGTTTTAGCTCCAACAACACAAGAGGATTCTTTATCTTCAAAACTTGGAAGTTTTTCTGGATTAGCAAGTTTTGCAGGTGTTGAGATACCAGGAAGCAATGCTACAAAATCTCAGGAAGCTATAAAAAGAATAAAGTCTTTCGACTTTTTTTCAAAGTTTTTTCTGTCAAATATAAAGCTTGAAAATTTAATGGCGCTTGATGAATGGATACAAAATGGGAATACTCTTATCTATGATGAAAAAATGTTTGATGATAAAACTGGAAAGTGGGTAAGAAAAGTTTCATTTCCTCAAACAGTTATTCCCTCAGATCAAGAAGCTTATAGAAAATATAAAAATATTCTTAACATTACTAATGATGCAGATACGGGATTTGTTACGTTATCAATTGAACACAGGTCTCCAATTATTGCAAAAAAATGGGTTGATATAGTAATTTATAATATTAATGAAAGTATGCGTGAATTAGATAAATCAAAAGCTCAAAACTCTATCAACTTTTTAAATGAATCAATAAAATCTACAAATGTTCAATCAATAAGAGAAGTGGTGGCGAAGCTTCAAGAAACTCAAATGCAAACTTTAATGCTTGCATCGTCTGAAAAAGAATATATTTTTAAAACATTAGATTCGGCAATAGTACCTGAGAGAAAATCTGCACCTAATAGAGCAGTTATTTGTATTTTAGGTACTCTCCTGGGCGGAATACTGTCTTTGCTTATTGTTTTTGTTCAGGTTTATAGAGAATCCTCCAAAACTTAATATTTATAGTGGACATATTGTCTAAAAAATTTAAGAGTCTTTTAGGTCCCAAGGGTTGGATTCCATCTTCAGATTCGCTGCCATGGCAAAGAGATTGGCTGGATCAATATGGCGAAATTCCTCTTGGAGTCGCAAGACCAAAATCTAGTGAAGAGCTTCAAGCAGTCCTTAAATTATGTAATTCTGAGAATATTTTTGCTGTACCTCAAGGAGGAAATACCGGTCTAGTAGGCTCTAGTGTTCTGAATTCCTCAGGAGGTATTATTATCTCCTTGAGTAGAATGAACTCAATTTTAAATCTAGATATTACAAGTGGAACTATCTCAGTTGAGTCTGGAGTAATACTTGAAACATTACACTCATATCTTAATGACACTCAACAAATGTTTCCCATGCATCTAGGTTCAGAAGGCAGTGCCCAAATTGGAGGCTTAATTGCGACTAATGCAGGTGGATCTCACGCTTTTAGATATGGAATGATGCAAGATTTAGTATTGGGTTTAGAGGTAGTTCTTGCTGATGGAACAATTTGGAATGGAATGAGGTCTGTTCAAAAAGATAATGCAGGCTATCAGCTGAGAAAAGTTTTTTGTGGTTCAGAAGGAACCCTTGGAGTAGTTTCTAAAGCAATTCTTAAGTTAGTGCCTAAACCTAAACAAAGCTATACTGCTTTGCTAGCTTTTGAGGATGCTTCAGAACTTATTAGTACTGCTGATAATTTAAGAAATGAGTGTGGAGAATTTTTGTCAGCTCTTGAATTTTTTTCAGATATTGGGCTCGAGATCGCACTTAATCATATTGATAATCTCATATTCCCATTACAAAAAAGAACAAAATATTATTTATTAGTAGAATTAGGGTCTATTTCGAAGGAAGTTCCTCTAGACAATATACTTACAAAAGAAATAGAAAAGGGTATAGAAAAGAATATCATAGCTGATGGTTCAATAGCATCTTCTGAATCTCAAAAAAAAGTTTTTTGGCGTTTACGAGATGAGCAACCTGAGGGACAAAAAAGACTTGGACCTCAACTTAAACATGATCTCTCAGTTCCTCCAAGTAAGTTAGTAGATTTTTTAATTAGTGCCGATAAAATTTGTAATCAGATAATGCCTAATGTAAAGATTAATTCTTTTGGTCATATAGGTGATGGAAATATTCACTATAATCTTTCACCTCCTGAGGGACAAAAATCGTTTAATAATACGGAAAAAGAATTTGCATATGAGTTAGGTAAATTAGTAACAAAAATGGGAGGCAGTTTTGCAGCCGAGCATGGTATTGGAAGATCTAAAATTGAGTTAACTGACTTATTAAGAGATCCGGTTGAGCGTGAATTAATGAGGAAAATTAAAAAATCAATTGATAAAAAAAATAACTTAAACCCCGATGTTCTAATATCAATTAATTGATTTTTGGTTTTTGAAATTTAATCAGATTGTTTAGGAGAAATTTTGGATAAAAATGCAAAAATAACAGTTGTCGGTTCTGGATATGTAGGTATGTCGATTGCTGCCCTACTTGCTGACAAAAATAAACTAACAATTCTTGATATAGATATTGATAGAGTAAACAAGATAAATTCTAATCAATCTACAATTGAAGATGCGCTCATAGATAAACTTTTTCTTAATAATAACTTATGTATTAAAGCTACAATAGATGAAGAAGATGCATATAAGGAAGCTGAGTTTATAATTATTGCGACACCTACTGACTATTGCGCAAATAAGATGTCCTTTGACACAAGCTCTGTTGATAATGTTGTTAGTAGGGCTAATAAGGTCAACAAAGAGGCGCTAATTGTTATAAAATCAACAATTCCAATAGGACATACAGATTACTTACAGTCCAGATTTAAAACTGATAGAATTATTTTTTCTCCAGAATTTCTTAGAGAAGGAAATGCTCTTAAAGATAACTTATACCCATCAAGAATTATTGTTGGTGGTCAATGCTCAAAATCTAAAAAATTTGCTAAGATTCTCAGTGACAGTGCTAAAGAAAAAGACGTCAAAATTTTACATATGCCTTCAAAAGAAGCTGAATCTGTAAAGTTATTTTCTAATACGTATCTCGCAATGAGAGTCTCATTTTTTAACGAATTGGATTCGTTTGCATTACATAACCAACTCAATACTAAAGATATTATTGATGGAGTATCTTTTGATAAGAGGATTGGAGATACATACAATAATCCTTCTTTGGGTTATGGGGGATACTGCTTACCAAAAGATACTAAGCAACTTTTACATAATTTTAAAGATACACCACAAAATTTAATCGAAGCAATAGTTCATTCTAATGAAACTAGAAAAACATTTTTATCGAATCAAATTTTTAAAGAAAAACCTGAAACAATAGGTTTTTACAAACTTGAGATGAAAAAAGGTAGCGACAATTATAGGTCTGCTGCTGTAATTGATATTATTAAAAATATAAAAAAGATGGCTCGTGAGGTAATTGTATTTGAACCAACTATAAAAGAAAATTCTTTCATGGGTGTTGAGGTTGTAAATAATTTATCTGAATTTAAACAGCGATCAGAAGTAATTGTTGCAAATAGGATTTCAGAGGATCTCTTAGATGTTAAGAAGAAAGTTTTTTCAAGAGATATTTATCAAGAAAATTAAATATAGATAATGAATAAAGGTTTTTTTTTAGATCGTGATGGAGTGATAAATATTGATCATGGATATGTATATAAAGTTGAAGATTTTGAATTTGTAAAAGGCATCTTTGATTTGACTAAAGAGGCTATACAAAAAGGCTATCTAATCTTTGTAATTACCAATCAAGCTGGTATAGGCAGAGGCTTATACACTTTAAACGATTTTAATCATCTTACAAACTGGATGATTCAAGAGTTCAAGAAAAAAGATATTTTATTAAGTAAAGTATATTTTTCTCCATATCATTTTAAACATGGAAAAGGTATTTATAAGAAAGACCATATTTCAAGAAAACCTAATCCTGGAATGATTTATCAAGCAAGAGATGATTTTAATATTGATTTATCAAGATCTATATTAATTGGAGATAAATTAACAGATATTATGGCTGGACAAAATTCAGGAATTGGAACCAATATTCTATATACTAATAATGATGAAATAAAAATAGATTCAGAATATGCTTATCATTCTGTTTCGTCTTTAGATGAAGTTAAGCTATTTTTATTAGATGGATAATATATGAAAGAAAAATCAAATTTTAATTCTGATAAATACGTAATTGATGAAAAAGCAACTGTAAAAGACGCGCTATTAAAAGTTGAAGACAATCATTATGGAATGATTTTTACAAAAAAAAATTCAGGAAAAATTGTTGGTTTAGCTACCGATGGAGATATTCGCCGTGCATTATTAAGAGGAATAACCCTCGATGACAGTATTTCGAATTGTGTAAATATTGATTTTGTATGGGCTAATGCAAGTAGTTCACGAGAGCAACTTATAAAGCTTTTGGATAGCCATATAAAATATATTCCAATTTTAGACAATTCAAAGAAGTTAGTTTCGATAGTCTCAAGGGAATATTTACCTCTTGACGATGAAAAATCAGTTTATATACGTTCAAGGGCTCCAGTCAGGGTAAGTTTTGGTGGCGGAGGCTCCGACTTAACACACTATTTTGAAACTAATCCTGGTGCAGTAATAAATACAGCAATATCTTTATACAGCCATGCAGCAATGAAGGTAAGAAATGATTCAAAGATTATTATAAAATCTCAAGACTTAAATGCAGAATTAACAGCAGATAATTTAAGTGAGGCATTATCAGCAAAGGGAGATTTTGGCCTTATTCAATCAATTCTTCATGTTGTGCAACCTAAATACGGATTTGAATTATATTTGAATTCTGATTTCCCTTTGGGATCAGGTCTTGGTGGGTCAGCAACTTTATCAGCAGCAATACTTGGATGTTTTAATATGCTTAGGAAAGATCAATGGAATCAGTATGAGTTAGCTGAAATAGCTTTTCAAGCAGAGAGATTAAACCTAGGTATTGCTGGAGGTTGGCAAGATCAATATGCTGCTGTTTTCGGAGGTTTTAACTTTATAGAATTTAATTCTGCTGAAAATATTGTTAATCCAATAAGAGTTCATCCTAATACTGTACTTGAATTGGAAGAGAGTTTAGTGTTGTGTAATACAGGTATTGGCCACAATTCAGGAAATATACATAAAGATCAAAAAGTAACAATGAGCTCAAAGTCAGTTAAAGATATGGTGAAAAAGAATGTAGATCTTACATATGAAACAAGAAATTCTTTGCTTAGAGGAGAATTGGAAAAATTTGGTGAGTGTTTAGATGCAGCTTGGAAATTAAAAAGAAATTTCAGCAGCATGATTTCAAATAAAAAAATTGATTCTATATACAATGGAGCTATTAAGAATGGTGCGATTGGAGGAAAACTTCTTGGTGCTGGAGGCGGTGGCTTTTTTATATTTTATGTCCCACCATTTCAAAAACATCAATTGATTGCTTTTTTAAAATCAAAAAAATTAGATATACAAAATTTTCGTTTTGAATCAGAGGGCTTAAAAACTTGGACTTCTAGAGGAAGTTCAGGTTTTTAATTTTAGGAATAATATTATTATGAAGATTGCAGATTTTAATATTGGCAAAAATAAGGTTTTTGTTATAGCTGAAATAGGAAATAACCATAACGGAAGTTTTAACCAAGCGATTAAAATGATTGATGCTGCAATAGATGCTGGTGCGGATTGTGTTAAGTTTCAAATGCGCAACATGGAATCTGTATACAGAAAAAAGAGCCTCTCAAAAACTGGAGAAGATCTAGGAACTGAGTACATTTTAGATTTATTAGATCGCTTTGAACTTTCCGAAGATGAACACAGGAGAATTGCAAAATATTGTAAAGATATGAATATTTTGTATATGTGTACGCCATGGGATATTAAAAGTATTAAAATCTTAGAAAGTCTGGATGTACCAGCATATAAGGTTGCATCGGCTGACTTAACAAATATACCTCTGATAACTAAGTTGGTTGAGACTGGTAAGCCATTAATCTTATCTACAGGTATGAGCACAAAAGATGAAGTGCAAATAACAGTAGATTTTTTAAATGAAAACAATTCTGATTTTATTCTTTTGCATTGTAATAGTACTTACCCAGCTCCGGTTTATGACATAAATCTTAATTGGATGAATAAACTAAAAGAAATACATCCATATGTTGGATATTCAGGGCATGAAAGAGGCACATCAGTTTCTTTAGCAGCAGTCGGGCTTGGTGCAAAGGTCGTTGAGAGGCATTTTACTTTTGATAGAAATGCAGAGGGACCAGATCATGCTGCTAGCCTTGAGCCTGAAGAGTTTTTATCAATGACAAAAGGAATTAGAGAAATAGAACAGGCTTTAGGAGATGGCAAAAAAAGAGTTGTATCACAAGGTGAAATGATTAATAGAGAAAATCTTGCAAAAAGTTTGGTAGCCGCAATGGATATCAAAAAGGGGACAACTATTTCACCTGAGCACATCAATGTCCTTAGTCCTGGTCAAGGCCTATCTCCACAAAATTATGAACAACTTTTAGGTAAAACACTTCAAAGAGACATGTCTGTTGACGATTATTTTTTTCTATCAGATATTAACCAGAATAAAATTAAGCCTCGACAATATAATTTCAAAAGACCATGGGGAGTTCCGGTTAGATATCATGATTTTAATCAATATAACAATATGATAAGTCCAGATTTATTTGAATTTCATCTCTCATATTCAGACTTAGATTTAAACATAGACGATTTTTTTAATAATGAATATCAAAGTGACTTTGTTGTTCATGCTCCTGAACTCTTTTCAGGAAGTCATTTAATGGATTTAGCATCTCCGGATGATGAGTATAGAAAAATCTCTATTAAGGAAACTCAGAGAGTTGTTGACATTACAAGGTCTATAAAAAAATTTTTTCCATCTACAAAAAAGCCAATGATTGTTGCAAATGTTGGTGGATTCACAATGGACGCAACTCTTCCAATTGAAGAGTTAAAGAATTATTATGGGCGCTTTCAAAAAAGTCTTGATGAACTGGATTTAGACGGAGTGGAGTTAATTCCTCAAACAATGGCTCCATTTCCATGGCATTTTGGAGGTCAAAGGTACCAAAATATGTTTGTTGATGCGGATGAGTGTTTAGAATGGTGCAAAAAGCTTGATTTAAGGATGTGCTTTGATGTTTCTCATTCATTTTTGACAAGCAATCATTTCAATCTAAATTTTTATGAATTTGCTGAAAAAATTGCACCAATTACAGGTCATCTTCATATTGGTGATGCATTAGGAGTTAATGGAGAAGGTCTTCAAGTAGGTGAGGGAGAAATTGATTTTAATAAGCTAGCAGCAATATTAAATAAGCACTGCCCGAATGCATCCTTTATTCCTGAAATATGGCAAGGTCATAAAAATGGTGGAGAAGGTTTTTGGATTGCGCTTGAGAATTTAGAAAATATAATTTAACTTAACTTATGACAATAGAAAAAATTAAATCTGAGATTGAGGCTTCGATAGCTGTAAAAAAATTATTATTTAATGATGCTTTACTGATAACTAAAATTTTAGATTTATCAAATAAATGTATTACTTCTCTAAAAAATGATGGCAAGATAATTTTTTGTGGAAATGGTGGTAGTTTTGCTGATGCTCAGCATATATCTGCTGAATTTACTTCAAGATTTTTATTTGATCGTCCTGGATTAGCTTCAATTGCTTTGGGCACTAACAGTTCCTCTATGACTGCTATAGGAAATGATTATGGTTACAGAAATGTTTTTTCTAGAGAAATAGAATCTATTGGAAATCCTAACGATATATTAATTGCTATAACTACAAGTGGTAATAGTCTTAATATTATAGAAGCTCTCAAAGCTGCTAAGAAGAAAAAAATATATTCTGTTGTTTTTACAGGAAAGGGCAAAGGTAAATTACCTAATGGATTAGATTTAATTAACGTACCCTCATCGATAACCGCAAGAATACAAGAAAGTCATATTTTAATTGGTCATATAATATGTGGAATTGTTGAGAAATCTATCTATGGGAGCGAACAAAATTAGTATTCCTAAATTTTATGCAATAATTCCTGCTAGAAGTGGTTCAAAAGGAATAAAGGATAAGAACTTGGCTAATCTTGGAGGCTACCCTTTAATATCCTATAGCATAGCTTTAGCAAAGATAACAAAAGGTATTGAAAAAGTAGTGGTTTCTACTGATTCAGATGAATACGCAAAAGTAGCAAGAAAATACGGAGCTGAAGTCCCCTTTATAAGACCAAAACATCTATCTCAAGATGATTCAACAGATTATGATTTTATGAGTCATGCCGTTGACTGGTTTGATAAAAATTCAAAAGATACTCCAGAATTTTGGATACATTTAAGACCAACCACACCTCTAAGAGAGGTGAATATAGTAGAAAAAGCTATGTCTTTTATTTATGACAGAAAAGACGCGACTTCATTAAGATCAGGGCATTTTTCTCCAGAGTCACCATTTAAATGGTTAAGAGAAAATAAAGATGGATTTTTAACTAATTTAATAGGTGACGATACCGATTTAGACAAATATAATGGCCCAAGACAAGACTATCCAGATGTACTTATTCCAAATGGTTATGTCGATATTGTCAGGAGTTCATTTATAAGGGAAAAAAAATTATTGCATGGAAATAGAGTATTAGCATTTAAAACTCCTTTCTGTAATGAGTTAGATGTTATAGAAGAACTCGATATACTAGAACATCAATTGATGAAAAATACTTCTTTATTAATAAATTACTTAAAGGAATGTGAATAATTATGGCAGGGTTTAATTTTAATCATAGACCTAAGGATGTTTCGAAAATTAAAACGAAATATAGGAATATTTGTACAATGATTCCAAATCCTGATGATGTAAAGATGCTTGAGAAGGCATATAAATTAGAATCAAGATCTATGCATGGACAAATGCCAATTGTTTGGAATCGTGCAGATGATTTTCAAGTTTATGATGCCCATGGTAATTGTTGGATTGATTTTACAAGCACTATATTTGTTTCAAATGCTGGCCATGGAAATTCTAGAATAAAAACTGCCGTTAGAGATGTTATAGATAAACCACTTTTTCATACTTACACATATATGAGTAAGGAACGTCTTGATTATTTAGAATTGTTGATAGAGAAGACTCCAAAGCAGTTTGAAAAAGCATTTATGCTATCTGCTGGAACAGAAGCTACAGAATGTGCTTTAAAACTCATGCGTGAAAATGGAATTAAGAATAAAAAAAGTAAAGGTGGAGTTATTTGTTTTGAGGGGAATTGGCATGGCAGAACAATGGGTGCTCAAATGATGGGATGGAATCCTGATCAGAAGTCTTGGATTGGATATCATGATCCAAATATTTTTCATATTCCATTTCCATATCCTTGGAATAAAGATGCAATTGGGAACCCAAAGAAATTTTTTATCGATGGTATTGAGAGTTTATGTAAAGAAAATGACTTAAATCCTGAAAAAGATATATGTGGTTTTATGCTTGAAACATTCCAAGGCTGGGGAGCTGTTTTTTATCCTAAAGAATTTATTCAAGCCGTCTCTGAGTTTTCAAAAGAAAATAATATTTTGATAGCATTTGACGAGATGCAGTCTGGTTTTGGAAGAACAGGTGAATTGTTTGGGTATATGCATTATGGTATTGAGCCTGATATTTTATGTTGTGGAAAGGGAGCTAGCTCAGGCTTTCCTTTAGCTTTAGTACTAGGATCCGCTGAAGTGTTAGACATCCCTAATATAGGATCAATGAGTTCAACACATTCAGCTAATCCAGTTGTTTGTGCAGCAGGTAAAGCAAATTTAGAAGCGCTTTTTGAAGATGGACTAATAGAAAACTCAAACAAACTTGGTGAAAAATTCCACAAAGAATTAAATAAAATTAAGGATAAATATATAGAACATTTAAATTGGGTTGAAGGAAAAGGCCTGCTTGCAGCCTTAATATTTAAGAATAGCGATGATGAACCTTTGTCTTCTTTGTGTGATTCTATATCTGAATTATGTATGCAAAAAGGTCTTTTAGTAGTTCATACAGGAAGAGAATCAATTAAATTAGCCCCTCCTTTATCAATAAATGAGGAAGCTCTTTTTGAGGGCTTAAATGTCTTAGATGAGTGTATTTCAGAAGCAATATCTAATTTGTAGTTATGATCATTAAAACAAGACATACTGGGTTAGTCGTCAAAGACATAGAAAAATCCATAAAGTTCTATGAGGAGCTCGGTCTTCAGGTATGGAAGCGCGAATTTGAAAAAGGTGAATTTTTATCAAAAGTAGTTGGAATTAACGGTGCTGAAATTGAAACAGCTAAACTAAAGATAGATGACGGATCTTTGTTAGAATTATTAGAATATAAGTCTCACCCAACATCACCTTCTAATGAAAATTATTCTTCAAATAAGCATGGCTGTTCTCATGTAGCATTTACGGTAAAAAACATTGAAGAAACCTCTTCAAAAATAAAAAAATTAGGAGGATCTATAGTAAATCCACCTGCGTTGTCTGATAATGGTTGTTTCCTAGTCATGTATTGTCATGATATTGACGGTATTTTGATGGAAATAGTTGAGGAGTTATAGTGGCAGATTATTTAAAAGTTGTATATGGAGAAGGCGTTCGTCCTTTTACTGATTATCCTGCAAAAATGGTAAAACATTTATTTGATAGATTTAATATGAAAGAGGGTATGAAAATTTTAGAACCAGGATCTGGTCGTGGTGAATTTTTAAGAGTATTCAAGCATTTAGGTATGGATGCGGTTGCTCTTGATATATCCGAAGAATGTAAAGATTTATTAAGTGAAGATGATATAGATTTAGTTGTTTGTGATGTTGAAGCAGATGAGGGCTTACCTTTTCCAGATAATCACTTCGATGTAATTTATAACAAGAGTTTTATGGAACATTTAAGGCATCCTGACACTTTTTTACGTGAAGCTCATCGAATACTTAAACCAGGAGGCATGATACTTTGTTTAATACCAGACTGGGAATCAAACTATAAAACATATTTCGATGACTTTACCCATGTTTCTCCTTTTACAAAACCATCATTAGAAGATATTTATAAAATATGTGACTTCGAAAATATAAATGTTTTTAAATTTCGCCAATTACCTATTGTATGGAAATATCCAATATTAAATTATTTTTGTGCTGCAATAAGCCCTTTCATACCTGTGCGTGTTCAAAATAAGTTTTTACGATGGTCTAGAGAACTAATGTTAGTTGGATGCGCATATAAACCTTTATAGAAAAAATGAATAATTCTCGAATAGGCTTCATGCAAGGAAGATTATCGCCTATTACTAACGGTAAAATTCAAGAATTTCCTTGGAAAAATTGGCGTCAAGAATTTCAATTAGCCAATAAACTAGGATTTAGTATTATGGAGTGGACACTTGATCAAGAAAGACTTTACGAAAATCCATTAATGATAGAAACCGGTCGATTGGAAATTAAGAAATTGTGTCTGGAAAACGATATCAGAATATTATCTTTAACTGGAGATTGTTTTATGCAGGCGCCATTTTGGAAGACAAATGGCTCCAAAAAAAATATGTTACAAGATGATTTTATGAATATTTTAGATGCATGTGCAAACCTAGGAATATCAAAGATTGTTATACCACTAGTTGATAATGGTCGTATAGAAAATACTAATCAATCAGATGAACTAGTAAATTTTTTACAACAAAAAGAAGACTCTATTAACAGTAGAGGCTTGCAAGTAATTTTTGAGTCTGATTTTAGTCCCACCGAACTCAAATCCTTTATTAATCAGCTAGATAAAAAAACTTTTGGGATTAATTACGATATTGGCAATAGTGCTTCATTAGGGTTTGATGTTAACAATGAATTTAATGAATATGGTGATAGAATTCTTAATGTTCATGTCAAAGATAGGGTTCTAAATGGCAGCACTGTTCCGTTGGGTGACGGTGATGCAAAATTTGATCAAGTATTTAAAAATTTAAGTAAATTCAAATATGCAGGTAATTTAATTTTACAGACTGCTAGAGCAACTAATGAAGAACATTCTAAAGTTTTAGGTTACTATAAGAAAATGACTGAAAATTGGGTTGATATTTATGGACTTTAATTTAAAAGATAAGAAAGTATTTATTTCAGGATCTTCAAGAGGTATTGGACTTTCAATAGCAAAAAGATTTTCGGAAGAGGGAGCTAAAGTAGTAATAAATTCAAGAAATACAGATGAATTAGAAGATGTTGTTAGTTCAATAAATAATTGCTTTGCAGTAGCAGGAGATCTTACCGAAACTAAAGAAGCTAAAACTGTAATTAATAAGTCTGTAGAAATACTCGGAGGTTTAGATATCCTTATTTGTAACCTTGGAAGCGGATCATCAGTTCCTCCTGGAGAGGAAACATATGAAGAATGGTTGCGTATCTTTGATATTAATTTTTTTAGTGCTACAAATATAATAGAGGCATCAAAAAAATTTTTAGCTGATTCTCAAGGTTCAATAGTATGCATATCATCAATTTGTGGAAATGAAACTATACCAGGTGCACCTGTAACATATTCAGTTGCAAAATCAGCATTAAATGCTTACGTGAGATCAATCTCACTTCCATTAGCCAAAGATAAAATAAGAATAAATTCAGTATCTCCAGGAAATATATATTTTGAGGACTCTGTTTGGTCTAAGAAGATGGAAAAAAATCCTGATTTGGTAAAATCAATGCTTAAAGACAATGTTCCTTTAGAAAAATTTGGTACTCCGGAAGATGTTGCTAATTTGGTTGTATGGTTGAGTTCAGATTTGTCTAATTTTGTTACAGGATCTGTGGTGACCACAGATGGAGGTCAAACCCGATCATAAAATAATATACTATGACACTTTCCAAATTTGATCTTAATACAAAATCAGCTCTAATTACAGGAGCATCCGGTTTGTTGGGTATTGAACATGCTCATGCCTTACTTGAATTAGGAGCTAAAGTTGTATTAACAGATATTTCTGAAAAAGGTCTTGAAATAGCAAAAGAAAAGTTAATTAAATTTTATAAAGAAGAAGATATTGTTTTAAAAAAGATGGATGTGTCAAAAAAGAGTGATATACAGAAAGTTTATGAGGATTTATCTAATGAAAATATTCGTATTGATATTTTAATCAATAATGCAGCCATAGATCCAAAAGTTAGAAAAGGAAAAGAATTGGATGAAAGTACACGTTTTGAAAACTTTGATATTGAACAATGGAATTTGGAATTAAATGTAGGATTAGCAGGAGCTTTTTTATGCAGTCAGATATTTGGATCAAAAATGGCTGAAGATCATAAAGGTGGAGTTATACTAAATATTGCATCAGATCTATCAGTAATATCTCCTGATCAAAGGCTTTATAAACAGGATGGAGTAGCTGAAAATATGCAGAAAGTAAAGCCCGTTACATATTCTGTAATAAAGACTGGTTTGATAGGACTAACTAGATATTTATCTACTTATTGGGCAAATAGTGGCGTTAGATGCAATTCATTGTCACCAGGTGGTGTTTTTAATGATCAAGATGATCAATTTATTAAAAGAATAACTGAACTTATTCCTTTAAATAGGATGGCAAATTCTGATGAGTATAGAGGTACCGTGCAATATTTGTGCTCAGATGCATCTTCGTATATGAATGGGCAAAATATTGTTGTAGATGGCGGAAGATCAATTTGGTGATCAATAAAACTTTAGTAACTACGGCATTAGAATCCACGTGGCCAAAAGAAGGTCCAATTTTATTTTTGGGATCATGGTGCTGTTCGTTTTCTCGAAAATCTTATTGGTCTTCTTTAGACTTTAAAATTTCTCAATATCATTGGGACGATCGTAAAAAGTTATACCATGATTACAAAAATCTTGAGCAAATATATGAGCAATATTTAACAGAATTCGTTTCAAAATTAAACAATATTCACGGCACTGATTTTTCTGAAAGATTCTGGAGAATATTGATAGGCCCATGGTTGTTCACATGTATTCAAGTAATATTTGATAGATGGTATATGCTTAATGAAGTCTCAAAGAAAGATGAATCTTTAAAATTAAATATTTTACAAAATTATACACAGTCATTACTTGTAAATGATATGGACGGATTTAATCAAGCTATTGAAACTGATATCTGGAATGAAGCACTTTATAGTTTAATAGCTGATAAATTTTTTAGTACAAAATTTATAATTTCTTCAACAGGTGAATACGATTTATCAGAAGAAAGCATTAAAAATGTAAAAACAAAAAAATTTTCTATAAAGAAACTAATTAAAAAGTTTAGTAATACTATTTCAAGTATCTTTTTAGGTGATAAGAGTGTTTTTATTATTGCTCCTCATATGTCGATTTTTAAATTGATATTTTTACAAATTAAATTAAAACAATTCCCGGCTATATGGTACAGAGATGATACTGATTTTGACTACAATGAAACCTCTCCACTTCGAGAAAATACTCTTTTTATTTGTAAGCCTGGATTAATTGATGGATTTGAAGATGTACTAGGCCAAATTATTTTTAAATTAATTCCAAAAATTTATCTTGAAGGATTTAAGACTCTTGTGGAATCTTCAAAATCGCAGGGTTGGCCAAAATCACCAGTATCCATATTTACAAGTAACGCATATGCCTCGGATGAAGTATTTAAGTGTTGGTCTGCTCAACAAATTGAATCTGGATCTAAACTAGTAATAGGTCAACATGGAGGGAATTTTGGTATGACTCCAATGGCAATTCACGAATCTCATCAAATCAAAATATCTAATAAATGGCTTTCTTGGGGTTGGAATGATAAATATGAAAGTAAGGTAATGCCTGTAGGAAATTTTAAATCAAAGCATACAAAAATTAGAAATAAATCTAATGGAGATGCGCTGATGGCCTTAATGACGTTACCAAAATATAGTTACTATTTGTATAGCGTACCAATTGCAGGACAAGTAGAAAATTATTTTAATGACCAGTTTAAATTTGCTGAAGCACTTCCAAATCACATAAGAAATAACTTAAAAGTAAGGGTTTACCCAAAAGATCGTGAGTGGGACCAAAAAAACAGATGGAAATCCAAGTTCCATGATATCAATTTTGATGACAATAAAAACTCTTTAAGAGATTCATTAAAAAAATCCCGCATTTTTATTGGAACATACAATGCTACAACATATTTAGAAACCTTTAGTGCTAATATGCCAAGTATATTATTTTGGAATCCTGAGCATTGGGAAGTAAATGCTCAAACAAAGGATTATCTCATGAGCTTAAACGAAATTGGAGTACTCCATTTTTCACCCGAAGACGCCGCAAAACATTTAACAGCGATATGGGATAATGTAGATGATTGGTGGTTTAGCGAAAAAGTGCAAACCATCATAAATGATTTTAATAATCAATATTCCAAGTATAATCCTCAAGTTATTGACACAATTGTCAATAATTTAATGATGGAGTAAACAGAGAGGAACCTAAAATTTTTTCAACTATTAAAAAATCTCTAGCAATATTGCAAGTAAATAAAAAAAAGTTGCCTTTGTTTTTATTTTATTTTTGTATATTGGCTGTGGTTGACTTATTAGGTATTGGCCTACTAGGTCCATACATTGGTATTGCCATGGATCAATCAAAAATTGCAGAAATCACTTTCCTATCATTATTAATTGAAAAACTTAATATAAATACTTCACCTCTTACGTTTATTGGTATATGTATGATTCTTATTTTTTTATTTAGATTATTACTTGCAATATTAATTAACAAAAAAATCTTGTTTTTTTGTCGAGATATCCAAGTTTCCCTAAGATCTGACTTAATGAAAACATATCAAAATATGAGTTATGAAGAATTTATTGAAAATGATAGCTCAGATGCAATAGCCAATACGACTGTGCTATCAATGTATTTTACAAATAATGTTCTTTACATGACATTAAAGGCATTTGCTGAGATTATTCTTGCAGTGTTTTTATTCTCCTTTCTGCTATTTGTTAATGGATTACTTGTTTTGATATTAGTTTTAGGACTAGGATTGTTAGTTACTTTGTACAGTAATTTCTTTAAATCTAGAATGATTTCATATGGTCAAAGAATTAATGCTGCTAATGCAAATTTAGTCCAATCTGTTAAACAGTCCATGGAGGGAATCAAAGAAGTAAGAGTACTGGGTAAAGAAAACTTTTTTTACAAAAGATACATTTCTAGCGCTGAGATTTACGGAGATCTTCATGCAAGCTCACAATTAATTACAACTGGCTCAAGATATTTTATTGAGTTTGCAATAATTGGATTCTTTGTTTTTAGCATTTCTGCCTCAAGCCTACTTTCGTTTGCAGATTCGTCAGATTTGTTTGGTACATTAGGTATGTTTGCATTTGCCGCAATTAGATTGCTTCCAGGTGTTAATATTCTCTCTACCACAATCTTACAGCTTCGTTCGCAAAAAAATACTGTGGATAGGTTATATGAAACCCTTAAAAAATTAGATATAGAAATTAACTTTTCTGATATACCATCATTTGATAAAGAGGACTCAGCAAAAGAAGATTACTATTTCAAATCAATTAAGCTAGATAAAATTGAATATTCATATCCAAATTCAAATAAAAATGTTCTAAATGGAATAGATCTTGAAATTTCTCAAGGTGAATCAATTGGAATAATAGGACCTTCAGGCTCAGGAAAAACTACATTAATAGATATCTTATTAGGTCTATTAAAACCAAAATCTGGTCAAATTATTCTTAATGGAAAGCCTGTGGAGAAATTAAGCGAAAATTTGGGAAAAATGATTGCTTACATACCTCAAGAGTCTTTGATGATAAATGAAACATTGAGTGCAAATATTCAGTTGGATGAATCTAGTGACTTAGATCTTAAAAATGCATATCTTGAAAAAAGTATTTCACAAGCTCAGCTTTCAAGAGTAGTTGATAATTTGCCTCATGGAGTTTTAACAAACATTGGAGAAAACGGTGTTCGTTTATCTGGCGGACAAAGGCAAAGGGTAGCCTTAGCAAGGGCAATTTTTCATTCAAGAGATATTTTAGTTTTTGATGAAGCTACTAGTGCCTTAGATTCTGATACAGAATCTGAAGTAGTAAATGAAATTAGAAGTATGAAAGGTATAAAGACTATGATTGTAATAGCACACAGAACAGAGACATTAAGATTTTGTGATCGAATATATAAGATCCATAATGGCGTTATTGATGAAATTGGTACTCCAGACGAAATACTTGGCTCATTAAAGGTCAAATAATTTATGATAATCTCACACAAACATAAGTTTATTTTTGTTAAATCAGGTAAAGTAGCAGGTTCTTCAATAGAAATGGCATTGAGGCCTCATTTAGGTGACGACGATGTCATTACTCCATTGGCAGAAGATAAAGATATTTTAAAAAAAAATATTAAAAATTTAAGAGCACGCAATTATCGTAATAGCAGTCATTACGATGAAATGGTTTCTAGAGGTAACAGAGGTATTTTTTATGAACATGCTCAGGCATATGAAATTAAAGGACAGCTACCATCATCAGTTTGGAATTCATACTTTAAATTTTCAATAGAAAGAGATCCTAGAGAAAAAAGTCTTTCAGTTTATTATCATAATAAAAATGGAATTAAATGGCCAAAATATAGAAATATAATAAATAGATTACAAAGTTTTTTACCAAGATTTATTAATATACCATATCCCCATCCATCCTTTGCAAAAACCTGCTCATTGGCTAGGTGGCTTGAATTAGATCGTATTCATGCATTTGCAATGAATTGGAATCGTTATACAGTTAATGATGAAGTAATAGTTGATAAAGTTTACTCTTACTCTAAATTAAAATTATTGATCTCTGACTTAGAAAATATAATTGGTTCAGAACTTGATTTGCCAAGATTTAAGTCAGGCTTTCGCAATAAAAGAAATTTAACAAATAAAGAAACTCTTTTGCTTAATCGTTTGTTAGAAAACAAAATTTATAAAAAGGAATATGACTTAATTAACAAAAATGGTACATGATCATATAGAGGATAATAAAGCATCCTTTGAAAAAGGTAAGAATATTATTTTTGTAGAAAAAGCAGAACAAGTTAATTTGTTCAAAAATTATTTTGAAAAGACTAATTTTAAGAATGAGTACCAGATAGTTGCAATAGGGCCATCTGCTCAAAGCTCATTGATAAAATTTGGAATACCGTATTTTAAGAGTGATTTCTTTTTTAAGAATTATGATCATATTAATGTTCTTAAAAAAGCAGATGAAATTATCTCTTTTATGAGAAATAATTTTGTGTTGTCGGACTGCATAGGGGTACGGCATGCTTATGAAAGAGAAATTTTTAGTTTTTTAAGATATTATTATCTTAACTATTGCATATCGTTGTTACTGATTATCCATAACTCTGTAAAAATTTTACAACCTAAAAAGGTTATTTTTCCTAAATCAATATCCCCTAAAGATTTAACTGATGCAACTCTTTCTCATACATCTTTATTAGGCTACTTAGGTGAGTTATATGCAATTTCAAATAACTTACATTTTGAACTAGAAGGAGATATTGTCAAAACGGTGACAAGTGGAAAATATAAAACAATTACAAATCCGAAATATAAATCATTTAAATTACTTTCAGATCTTTTCCATAGACTTATGTTTAATGCTCAATTGATAACATATAAATTTTTTAGCAGAAATAAAAACATTATTTATGCTCCAAGTGCTGCATATAATGTCCCAAGAGTAATGGATTACTTATCAAAAAAAATAAAAAATCCATTTAGTGTAGGTGGAACCAAGTTAAGCGGTATTAGATTATTTTTATCAATTCTTTTAGGAGAAAATGGTCAATTTTTAAGGTTTCCTCCTCCCTCAAGTAAAAAAAAATTAAATGATTTTTTAGATGATTACGATAAAGCTATAAAAAAAATTGAAAAATATATCGGTAAAAATAATGATATTTTTACAATCAATAAAGTTTCCTTAAAAGAATTAATTATAGATCATCTTAATAATGGACTTAAGAATAAAGTAAAAAATACATTTTTTGGCTCTCTAGCATTTGATAAGATTTTGAAAATAAAAGAACCTGCATTTTTATTAGCTAACCAAGCTTCTGGTTATCATTACGCAATTGGAGAGCAATGCAAAAATAAAAATATAAATGCAATGCTTGTTTCTCATGGAACTCATGTACCGCATCAAGAAAAGTGGGTCAAAAAAGAGTGGGATGAGCATGCTCGTTTCATGATAAACACTCATTTTCCTTATGTTGCAGTGCAAACACCATGGGCAGAAAAGTTTTTAAGTGATGGAGAAAATTCTATTTCTAAACCAATTGTGACTGGTCCACTTTTATACGCTAAAGATAGATGCTTTAAAGAAAAACAAGAATTAAAAAAAATCCTTTTCCCAAATCATTACGAGAAAAAAATTATTCTTCATGCAGCCTCACCATTTGGTTGGTTCGTATTTCATCCATATGTGAATCTTACTCATGATGAATATATATCTCATATTAATGATTTGATTCGTTCTGTTGAAAAAATGGATGATGTATTCTTAGCAATTAGAATTCGTTTAAAAAGTTTTGGTTTTAATAATATGTCCCTAAATGACATAAAACGATTATTAATTAAATCAGAATGTTATGAAATTTTTGTTGAAGGATCTTTCGAGGATTATTTATTATGTTCTGATCTTCTAGTGAGTTTTTCATCAACTACTATTGAAGAAGCACTTCAATTAAAAATTCCTGTCTTGCAATATGATCCTTTTAACAGATATTCACACATACCATCAAAAAGTTTGGTAAAGGAATCCAAGAATCATATTGCTCCGATATATTATGTTCCTGAATCTCATAATCTATCATGGGGACTTGATTGGATTAAAAAAAATCATTTAGACATAAATGATTCTGATTTGAAGATTAACTGGAGTGAACATAAAATACAATTCTCTGAGAATTGGATATCATCAATCATTAGCGATATTACTTTAGAGAATTAAAATGAGTCTTTTATCTAAACTAAAAAAATTTCCTAGATTGTACTTTCTTTTGAGAGGCCTCAAACGAGTATTTAGAGAAGCCTTAAAACCTAATCATGCACCAAGATTTATAGGTTGGTATGGAATGACCCTTTATACAGAGCCTCCTTGGAAAGAGACATCAAATAAAATTGATAGTCTTGAGCATAACTTTCTTTTGGTCGATAAAAGATTAAAGAAATCAGTAAAAGATAAATCTTTTAGATTAATTCAATTTGAGAAATATAATAAAGATATTCAAGATATTTTAAGTGAATTAACGTGGCGCCATTTTATCGTTTTTTGGTCATCTCAGTATGCAGCCTTAAATACTAAATCTCTTACTAAGGGCCTTGTTGAAGTTGGAGTAGCTGATGGCCTGACATTACATTATGCAATAAATGCACTAGTCAGTATTAATAATTCATATAAGGCATATTTATATGATACTTGGGGCTCAGTTGAATTAATAAATCCTGGAACCAAAGGGGCATCTAATCAATATGAATATTTAGAAATAGAAACAACAAAGGAAAATCTTAAAGAATTTTTAGAAAATCTAGTTTTTAAAAAAGGATTAGTACCTGAAACCTTTTCCGGTAAAAATGAGCCAGAATCAATATCATGGCTTCACATAGATTTGAACTCTTCTCCTCCAACTCTCGATACATTAAATTATTATTGGAGCAGGTTAGAGCCAGGTGGAATTGTTTTGTTTGATGATTATGCGCAGCCTGCTTATATTGATACAAAAATAGTTGTAGATGATTGGCTTAAAAATAGAAAAGATGGAGTAATTCTGCAGATGCCAACCAGTCAGGCAATAATATTTAAAACTAAGCAATGAACATTTCAATACATAATTACATTGATAAATTCTTTATAGCAGCTATTGTACTCATTCTTTTTTCTTCAGATAGGAATTTGCTTGTAACTCATTATATTTTGGGAGGGCCTCAAAACATAGGCGTAATGACGATACCATTTATTTTATTAACTATGCTTTTTTTATTTTATATTTTAGCCATTAGAGGAAGGCTTACCATTCGTCACTCTCATAGAAAATTAATTGCTGTATCAATATTTTTATCATTATATTTTATGTCTCATGAGTTTATTTTTGGAGATGGTTTGACCTCTCTTAAGTATGCAATATACATATTTTTAATAATTTTCTCTTTAATGGTTAGATATAATGCCTATTTTATATTCAAAATTTTAGGATATATTGGTGGATTTGTTTCATTAGTTATTGTCTTTCAACAATTTCTTCTACTAAGTATTGAGGGTGGTGATTTATCAAAGTTTGAAGTAGCAATTCCTGGAGATGAATGGTCAAGATGGCTTGGTTGTGATTTCGTAAACCCTTATGGATTAGGATTAATGGAGAGATGTATATGGGGTTATGATGTTTATATATCTGGGCTTAAAATAAATAGATCAATTTTTTTCACAACAGAACCTAAGTATCTTTCATCTTTATTGCTAATAACATTTTCATCATTGTTAATGTCTAAGACTAATTCTCTAGCAAAATCTTTTTTTATTTTATTTCATATTATCGCTATTATTTTTTCCGCATCAGCTACGGCATTTGTAGTCTTATTAGTTTCTGGAGCTATAATTTACTTAGGATTTTTAGGTCCTAAACTCTATTCATCTCTAATATTTATACTACCAATATTTGTGTTACCAATAATCTTTTATTTACTTATAAATTTTGCTGGTATCGACGGTTTTTTATTAAATAGGCTTGCAAGTGCATTTAGCAGCATGGGTGATGGAGAGATGAGAACATTCTCAATACTTGGTCAGTCAATTGGAGCATGTGAAAAAGAATTGTGTAAAGATATAGGATTATTAGGTAATGTAACAGAGATTTATGGGTTAGTTGGCTTAATGCTTTTATGGATCTTTACCTACTTTGCAATAAAGCCACTATTTAAGGTTATAAGAAATAAAAATATTGAGGTTTCTAAAAAATTTGCTTTATGTACTCTTTTAAATACATATATATTTTTTAACCTTTATTTTCTTGGTGATATTTTCAACATGTTTGGTTTATTAATACTTTTAGCAATCATATTACTACCTGATTATATTACCAACCAAAGATTTATGTTATCAAGACCAATAGATTATAATTAGCTTCAACTAGAATCATGAAAAAAGTTCTTATTACAACTGTGCCCTTTGCAGATACTAATAATTCTATTGAGTTATTAGAATCAGCTAACCTTAGTTATTACATAAACCCTTTAAATAGAAAACTTTCTGCAAATGAGTTAAAAGAAATGATTTATGAATATGATGCTTTAATAGCAGGTACTGAGGAAATTAATAGTGAAGTTATTGCCAGTGCAGAAAATTTAAAAATTATTTCACGAGTTGGAGTAGGACTAGATAGTGTTGATCTTAATGCTGCTAAAGATAAAAATATAATTGTCACATATACTCCTGATGCTCCGGCTCCAGCAGTTGCTGAGCTAACCGTCAGTAATATTTTCAGCTTGCTAAGAGGTAGTCACCTTTCAAATCTAATGATGCATCAAAAGAGGTGGGAGCGTATTTTTGGAAGAAGAATTACTGAGGTAACGATAGGTATAATCGGATTGGGAAGAATAGGGACAATGGTTGTAAAATTATTATCAGCCTTAGGCGCAAGTCGTATTTTAGTAAATGACCTATCAAAAGATAAAGATATTGAACCTAATTTAAGAATTGAATGGGTTGATAAAGAAGTTATATATAAACAATCTGATGTAATATCTATACATGTACCCTTAACTAAATTAACAAAGGATATGATTACCCGAAAAGAATTAAGAATGATGAAAGATAATGCTCTATTGATAAATACTGCTCGGGGCGGGATTATAAATGAACATGATTTAGAAAATGCGTTACGAAATATGACTATTGGTGGGGCTGCAATAGATTGTTTTGATAATGAACCTTATGACGGACCTCTGAGTGAAATTGAGTCATGTCTTTTAACTTCACATATGGGATCTATGTCAATAGATTGTAGAAATCGAATGGAAGTTGAGGCTACTATGGAAGTTATAAGATATTTTTCTGGAGAAGATTTGAAGAATATTGTTCCAAATTCCGAATATACTATGCATAAAGGGGGATAGATCTTTGAAGAAAATTGTAGTTTTTGGTGGAAGTGGATTTCTTGGGTCTCATGTTGCAGACCAGTTATCAAATTCAGGATATAGTGTAACAATCTATGATCAAAAGTCATCAAATCATTTACGATCTAATCAAGAAATGATAATTGGAGACTTATCAGATTGCGATCTAGTCTCACAGACAATTAAAGGAGCATCAGCTGTATATAATTTTGCAGCATTGTCTGATATAAATGATGCTTTAAATAAGCCAGTTTCATCAGTACAAATTAATGTATTAGGAAATTGTCACATATTAGAGGGATGCATTGAGCATAAAATAGATCGATTTATATATGCGAGTTCTGTATACGTTAATAGCAGAGAAGGTGGTTTTTATGGTTGTAGTAAGAAAGCAGCTGAAATGTTTATTGAACAGTATCATCAAACTTTTGGATTAGATTTTACAATATTAAGATATGGATCTCTATATGGCCCTAGAGCAGATATAAGGAATGGACTAAGAAGAATTGTGCATGGTGCCGTTAAAGATAAGAAACTCAAATATGAAGGAGATAAAGACGCTATAAGAGAATATATTCATGTAAAAGATGCTGCTTTAGCATCAGTGAAAGCTTTAGAAAAAGAATTTAAAAATAAAAGATTAATATTAACAGGTCATCAACCAACAAAAATAAGCGATTTGCTAAATATGCTAGCAGAAATAATTGGATTACCAAAATCGTCGATTAAATTTAGCGATAATAAATATGATGGGCACTATACAAGAACACCATATCATTATGAGCCTGAATTAGCAGAAAAATATATCCCTAAAACATATATTGATTTAGGCGAGGGCCTTTTAGAAATTATAAAAGATTGTGATAGACATCAAGATTAATAAATTTTACGATTATTCCAGGATCTATTATGAATAGAACTAAAGCTATTAAAGTAATCAGAGAAAAATTAAGAAATGGTGAGCATTCAGTAGGCAGTTGGATGCAAATACCCAATTCATCTGTTGCAGAAATTATGGGTTCTTCTGGATATGATTGGATTGCCTTAGACATGGAACATGGCTCAATGTCTCTTCATCAATTACCAGACATATTTAGAGCATTAGAACTTGGTAACACACTTCCGCTTGTAAGAATATCTGAAGGAAAATCAAAAGATTGTAAACAAGCTCTGGATGCTGGAGCTGGCGGAGTTATTATTCCAATGATAGAGTCTTCTTCTCAACTTGAGAGTGTTCGCGAGAGTTGCTGTTGGCCACCTGCTGGCAAAAGAGGGGTTGCATTTCATAGAGCAAATTTGTTTGGTGGACGTTTTAAAGATTATGAAAAAGAAGCTCAGTCTCCGCTATTGATAGCCATGATCGAAACAGCTAAAGGCATTGAAAATATTGATGCAATCCTTGACGTAAAAGGATTAGACGCAATTATAGTTGGGCCATATGACCTATCAGCATCCCTTGGCAAGACGGCACAATTTCAGTCAAAAGAATTCTTAAATGCTCTTGAAAAAGTTTTTAAGTCTGCAAAATTAAAAAACATCCCATTAGGTATTCATGTTGTCGAACCCTCAAGTCAAGAACTTTTTACAAGAATTGAGGAAGGGTATCAATTTATTGCATTTTCTTTAGATTCTGTAATGTTAAGGTTTCAAGCAGATTACAAAGGTAATCTCAATAAAGATTAATTATGAAATCAATTCCTAAAAACCAAGGTTCTAATGAAGAACGTACATCTGAATATATTAATACTTGGAATACTGAAAAATTAATTAAAAATTTGATTAACAAAAGCGATCCTTGTATTTTTGATGTAGGTTCGAATAATGGCAGTTCCATATATGATTTTAAAAATTGGTGGCCAGAATCAATTATTCATTGTTTTGAACCTCAAGAAGAATGCTACCAGAGCTTAAAGGAAACAGCATTAAAATTCGATAAAGGAGAAATACACATAAATATTTGTGCTGCAGGCAGCATATCTAGTGAAAATCAAACTTTCTATACACATAATATTAACTCAGGCGTATCGGGCTTTAATAAAATAAATACAAAAAGCAGTGATTCAATAAAGTTGGAGAGATTAAAACAACAAAGTGAGCAAGATAGAAATAATTATATAAATTCAATTAATCAAGATAGAGAAGTCAAAGTAACAAGGCTTGATGAATACATTGATTCTTTTAAATCTGATTTGCACATTGATTTTCTTAAAATTGATACTCAAGGTCATGAAGTAGAAGTTTTAGAGGGTATTGGAAAAAAATTAGAAAACGTAGATCTGGTCTTAACTGAACTTATGTTTTTTGATTTTTATGAAAAATCTTTATCCTTCTCAGACATTGAAAAATACCTTCATAAATATAATTTTAGGATTTATGATATTAGTCATATTTCTAAGAATCCTATGAATGGAAGAACAGATTGGGTTGATGTTATATACATTAATAACAGAATTGTAGAAAAATAATATTGATTATATTTATCTCAATTTAATTTTAAAATCTGTAAAATATTACATTAAATAGGTGTTTGCATGAAAGAAGAAGACATTAGACCTCAACATATATTTGATGAGTACTTAGCATTAACAATTAAAGATACTGAGACTTATTTTGGAAATTGTGAAAGAGAATCAATAAAATGTCCTGCTTGTGGCGCAATAGGCGAATTTTCATTTAATAAATCTGGATTTGATTATGAAGAGTGTAAAAACTGTTTAACTTTGTACGTAAATCCAAGACCAATTGCATCTTCATTTGACAAATATTACACCGAGGCACCATCAGCAGAATATTGGGCAACAACATTCTACAAAGAAACAGCAAAATCTAGAAGAGAACTTTTGTGGAAACCAAAGGCAAAACTCGTAAAGAAAACAATTGATCAATGGCTTGCTGAAAAGAATTATTCTGTAATAGATATTGGTGGCGGATACGGAATCTTTAGTGAAGAAATTGAGACTCTTACTAAAAACAAATCGGTAGTAATAGAACCAGGCCCAAGATTAGCTCAAATATGCAGAGACAAAGATTTAGTTGTTATTGAGAAATTTTTAGAAAAAGTTGATAAATCTGATCTACCTGATGGAAGAAAAGTCTTTGTAAGTTTTGAGCTGTTTGAACATCTTCATTCACCAGAGCTGTTCTTAAAAAGCCTATACAATGTAATGGAGCAGGGCGATTTATTTATTTTTACAACTCTATCTGGAACAGGTGTTGATATTAGAACTTTATGGAATAATTCAAAATCAGTTTCTCCACCGCATCATTTAAATTTTTTAAATCCAAAATCAATACCTATTCTTTTAAAAAGAGTTGGATTAAGTTCACTAGAAATCACAACTCCAGGCAAATTAGATATTGATATCATGGAGAATGGACTAACGCATATTAAAGATAAGTTTTGGAAAAGTTTTTTAGAATTGGCATCTGATGAGGATAAACATTCTATGCAGGAAACCATACAAGATACCTGTTCAAGTTCACATATTATGGTTGTATGTAAGAAAAACTGAGAAACGTTTAGAAAAATACTATGAATATCCTAGCAATAATTCCAGCAAGAATGGGTAGTTCAAGATTCCCAGGAAAACCAATGGCAAAAATAAATGGTAAGCCCATGATTGGTCATGTATATGAAAGGGTTAAGAAATGTAAATTGCTTACAAAGACAATTGTAGCGACTTGTGATGACGTGATATTTGATTATATTGAGGGTATTAGTGGACAAGCTATTATGACAAGCAAAAGTCATGAAAGAGCTTCTGATAGAGCGGCCGAAGCTCTAAAAATTTTAGAAGATCAAGACAAAATTAAATACGATATCATTGTAATGGTGCAAGGCGATGAGCCAATGACGGATCCAGAAATGATATCAGAAGCAGTTAATCCGATGATTAATGATAGTAATATAAATGTTGTTAATTTAGTAGCCGATATTGACTCAAAAGAAGAATTTGAAGACAGAAACTGTATAAAGGTCGTTCTTGATAAAGATAATAATGCTATGTACTTTTCTCGTGAACCTATTCCCACTCAACGAGCTTCTGATAATGTTCCAATGAAAAAACAGGTATGTATCATTCCATTCAGAAGAGAATTTTTGTTTCTTTATCAAGATATGAAGCCAACTCCACTAGAAATAACCGAGTCAGTTGATATGATGAGGATATTAGAAAATGGTTTTAAAGTAAAAATGGTCCCCACCAGATTTAATACTTCAGCAGTAGATACTGAAGAAGATCTCGCAAAGGTTTGCCTGTTAATGAAAGATGATTAAATTATCTCTAACAAACTAATTGGAGCATGCATTGCATAAATCACTCTTTATTTGGGATAGTAACGATAAGCCGAAAATTGATTTGGGATCTTCTGTTATTTTTTGGAGCAATTCCCATGAAGTTGTTAACGAATCTTTTTCAATTCTTGAAATATTAGAATCAAATTCTGATCAATTAAAATTAGAATATTTAAAGTTTATCTATGATCTTGGTAATTCAAATGCATCTGGCAAATCTGTAATAGATATATTGCAAATTAGGAAAAATCTAAGTTTTTGGTGGATGACTTTACTTGTTGAAAAAAGTAATTGGGCAAAATCACCAAATATTCCAAGTATATTGAAATTAATGGCTTTAAAATTATTTATTAAAAAAGTCCAATGCAATGAAATTTTAATTAAAACAAACAATCAAGACCTTCTCAATTCTGTAAAATTGTTATGTAAAAAACTTAAAATTAACTTAAAGATAGTATCAAGAGAAATAGGAAATCCGAGACATATAGTTCTAAAAGACCATATTCTTAATATTTTATATGTTTTAAAAGGGTTTTTATGGTTCATAAGAGAAATTTTTTTTTCAGCTCCATTCGTAATTTTTAGAAATAAAAATTGGAGATCATTTGATTCAAATATTATTTTCGTTACATATTTGTCAACAGTTGAGATGAGCGATGCAAAAGATGAGCAATTTAATAAAGTCTTTTGGGGACCACTTCCTAAACATTTAGCAAATAAAAATGTTAATACAAAATGGTTATACATGCCTTTAAAAAGATTTGAATTTTATAAAACCTTTAGAGTTTTTTTTAAATTTAGTAATCAAAAAGATAGTCCTCAACAGCATATTATTATTTCGTCGTTCTTTAATCTAAAAGTCTTTTTTAAAACCCTAAGAGATATCTTTATTATTTTGTTTAAATTTACCGAAGTTAATAAAAATTTAATGACCGGCAGTGATTTTTTATGGCCACTCCTTAAAAAAGATGTTCAGAGATCAATGCTATCTTCTGAAATGGTTAGCTCTTTATTCTATTTATCACTATTCGAATCTGTAAAAAATTCAATTAATAAAAAATCAAGAATAATTTATTTATCTGAAAACCAACCATGGGAAGTAGGGCTTATATCGTCTTTAAAATATACCAACAACAAACTTATTGCTTTTGCACATTCAACAATTAGATATTGGGACCTTAGATATTTTAGTTATGATAAATGTTTTGAAGGAGGTTCTTTAGACTCAAAGCCAGATCCTGATCTTTTAGCGGTTAATGGCACCAATGATAAATCAAAGTTGATTAAATTTGGATATTCATCAGAAAAAATCCGAGAAGTTGAATCATTAAGATATTTATATTTAAATGATTTAGTTTCAAGCGCTAAAAAATATGACAATGACAAACAAACTCTGTTGGTTTTAGGAGATTATTTAAAATCTGATACTATGCAAATTCTTTCTTTTCTTAGAGATTCAAGAGTCCACGCCTTTCTCAAAGATATTGATGTAATTATAAAACCACATCCAGCCTGTAAAGTTAGTGAAGATGACTTGTACAATATTGATGCAAAAATAAATAATACAAATCTCGGTGATTTAATTTTAAATGCCGATGTTGTTTTTACTGGAAATGTTTCATCATCCTCAGTAGAAGCTTATTTTTTAGGAAAAAAAATAATTTCTGTAAGAAATCTTCAAGATTTAGATATGAGTCCTTTGAGAGGAGTCAATAACGTAAGCTTTGTTAGCGATAAAGCATTATTTCTTTTGAGCCTTAAAGAGGCTTTTAATAACTCTAAAGTTATCAATAGTGAAGAATTCTTGAGCCTCAATTCTAGGATGGATAGCTGGCTCGAAATACTAGATATTTAGGCATCAAGATTACCATTTCTGATATAATTATAACAGTAGGGGACTTAAGACAGATTCAATTTTCATATAGAACTAAACAGGAAATTTCATGAATATATTAATTACTGGGGCTTCTGGTTATATTGGCAGCATCTTAGTACCAAAACTTTTAAGTCAAGGCCATAAAGTAACTGCTATTGACAGATTTTTCTTCGGTGACACCCTTCCAGAGAATCCTAATCTTACAAAGATAAAAAGTGACTCAAGAGATTTTGATACTAATATTATGACTGATATAGATGCTGTAATTGACTTAGTAGCAATTTCAAATGATCCCGCAGGAGATGTTTATGAAGATGCGACCTATGCT
>MDSW01167709.1_pt1 | contig 30846 bp, 28 predicted proteins | sample 811171 | NCBI WGS metagenome assembly MDSW01 (sample SAMN05326641, study PRJNA326480) | marine metagenome | isolation source: seawater | place: Atlantic Ocean: North West | collected 2012 | reverse complement strand
TCGCGGGCCTGCAACGCGAGCGACTTGGCTTCGTCGAGCTTGGCGGGCGTGCCCGCGCCGCTCGCCACCAATTTTTCCTGACGCTTCAGCGTCGCGGTGCGTTCCTCGGCAACCGCCTGCCAGAACTTCTCGCGCGCGACGGCCTCTTCCCGGCGAATTTTCAGATTTTGAATGGTTTCCAGGCCGTAGCGTTCGACGCGGATTTCCAGGTCGGCCTCGATCTCCTCGACCTCGCCGATCCGTCTCGCCAGCGCTTGCGTGCGCGCGGCAAGCTGTTCGCGCTCGATCGCCAGGCTCGCGACGAGCCCCTGCGATTCCGTGTCGTCGGTGATGCGAGACAGCAGATCGCCGTCTTTCACCTTATCGCCGACATCGACGGGCGTGCGCGCGATAACACCGCTGATCGGCGCCTGAATCGTGATCAGGCGCGCGTTGATGGTGCCATTGGAACGGATGTCGGAGAAAAACCGGGGCAGCAGGATCACGGCGGCGCCGATAAGAACGGCGGCGCTCAATCCAATCCGGATCATACGTGACTTGGACATTCGACGTGCGTGACCTTCAAATACCGCCGCAATCCTACGGTCGGGCGGCATTATACGGTCACTTTAAAGTCGCGAATACACATTCACGCGATCATGCGGAAACTACTTAGGTATTTCCGGCTTCAGATAGGGTGCGGTCGGCGCCTGCTCGGCACTGAACGGCCCCGGCACCTTGTTCTTGACCGGCTTCAGGGTCTGGATGTAGGTCGCCAGCGCATCCGCGTCCGCATCGCTCAGCGCCGCATAGGACGGATACGGCATCACCGGCACCAGCGCCCGGCCGTCGGGACGCACGCCCGAGCGGATGGCGTTGACGATATCGTCCTTGCGCCAGCTACCGAGCCCGGTTTCCATGTCGGACGTTAGGTTCGGCGCATAGAAAGTACCGACGTTCGGAATCATGAAACCGACATCGGCGCCCGAAAGATAGCGGTCCATGTCCGGCTGGCCGCGCAAGGCGCCCGGCGTGTGACAGCCGGTGCAGTCCATGATGGCGAGCAGGTAGGCGCCACGCGTCAGCTTTTCAGCCTCGCCCGCGGACGCGTGCTCAACAACCAGCGCCTGAACGGCCTGGAAAATCAGAACGGTACAAAAAAGACGAAGGGAAAAAGCGCGCATTCAACACTCCTGAAAGAATGCCCATCCGGATGCGCGAAGCTACATCTCGCCGTGACCGGCGGCAATGACGATTGAGCGCGTGCCGGCACTGCAACGAAGACGGGGGCTGCCCACCGGCAGCCCCCGCATCGAACGGCAGAAACGTCAGACCGTTGTCATTCGGCCTTGCCGGTCCAGGCGGTCCGGTCGATCTCGAGATCGGCGTACTTGTCCGGATCCAGCACCGGCCGGGCGACACCCGCCTTGAGTTGTTCGGCGAAGTCGACCATCAGGCGCTTTGCGATCGGGAACAGCATGGCGAGCGCCAGCAGGTTGACGACCGCCAGGATGCCCATCATCGGATCCGAGAAGAAGAACACCGCCGTCGCCCCCGGCGCGACCGCGCCCAGAAGCACGATCCCCATCAAGGCAAAGCGGAAGACGTGCAATGCCATCGGATTATGCGTCATGACGGTCAACGCGTTTTCACCGAGATAATAGTTGTAGATGATCGAACTGAACGCAAACAACAGCACCGCGCCGGTCAGGAAGTACTGGGTCCACTCGCCCAGGTGCGACACCAGCGATTGCTGCGTCAGCGCGACCCCGTCGATGCCTTCGGCACCCGGCACATAGACGTCGCCCAGCAGGATCACGAACGCCGTACACGAGCAGATCACGATGGTGTCGATGAACACCGAGAACGACTGCGTGATGCCCTGACTGATCGGGTGACGCACGTCCGCGGTCGCCGCCACGTTCGGCGCCGAACCGAGACCGGCTTCGTTCGAGAACAACCCACGGCGCACACCATGCGCGATGGCCGCCCCCATGCCGCCGCCGATGGCCTCGTTGAAGCCGAAGGCGCTGGACACGATGTTGGCAATCACACCCGGAAGCTCGGCGATGTTCAGAACAATGACGATCAGCGCCATGCCGATATACCCGAACGCCATGATCGGCACGATCACGTCGCACGCCTTGGCGATGCGATGGATACCGCCATAGACGATGAAGCCGGTGCCGACGGTCAGCACGACACCGGTGATGATGCGGTCGATCCCTAAGCTGTCCGCCGCCGCTCCTGCCACCGTGTTGCCCTGGAACGCCGGGAAGCCGATACCGAACGCCGCGATCAGGCAGACCGCATAGATAACGGCCAGCCACTTATAGTCATGACCAAGTCCGTGCAGGATCGTCCGGGCCGGTCCGCCGCGAAATACGCCGTCGGCTTCGCGTTCCTTGTAGAGCTGCGCCAGCGAACATTCGACAAGGCTGGTCGCCATGCCGACGATGGCAATCGCCCACATCCAGAACACCGCCCCCGGGCCGCCCAGCGTGATGGCAACCGCGACGCCCGCGATGTTGCCGCCGCCGACGCGCCCGCCGACGGAGACCAACAGCGCTTCGCGCGCCGAGATCGCATTCGGATCGCCCGACTGGTTCTTGCCGGACAATACCCGGAACATGCGGAAGAAATATTTGAACTGCACGAAACCGCTGGCGACCGTGAAGAACAGCCCCAGCACGACCAGGAACGGCACCAGCGCCCAGCCCCACGTCAAATCGCCTATAACGCCGAATAACGATTCAAGAAACTCCATAGGAAAATACCCCCTGTTAAGAGACGGATTGAACCCCTCGTCAAACTTGCCGATCTTCCCAAGGCGTTTCTTATGAAATCATTCTGGCGGCAACTTATCGTCGTATCAAATCGATTATAGCCGATATTCGTGCATTCGGCGCAATCCTGGACCTGGACGGTCTTCCGGCGGCGGGAACAGCGGGTGTCAGCGGTCCCAACACCTGCGGTTGGACAGTTCACGTGCGCGCGCGTCCTTTCGCCGCGGGTCTTCCTCCCACGCCTTCATCAGCTCGTATTCGTACTTCATCGCGCGACATTCATAGATTTCCATGCTTTCCTGATCTGTCTTCTTCAGCGCGGCGACGAGCTGACGGTGTTCCTTGGACAACGCACGCAGCTCGTTCGGGGGCAGCTTCTTGGTGCCGCGCGCGTGCCGCCCGAGACGGGCCGCGATCTCCAGACGCCGTTTGTGGTTGTACGCTCGGAGGCCGTTGCCGGCGAGACTGTAGGCGAAGTAAATCGGCGCGCCCCATTTCACATCCTGATAGATGATAATGGGCGCTGGAAATCTGTCGTTTCGGCCGACGGTGTAAACCCCGACGATGTTGGTATAGGCATCGTTCCGCGCGCGCTGTTTCGACGGGGGATTGTAACGGATTTCCTTGATCAATCTCGGATACGCGCGCAGCTCTTCGGGCAGTTCCTCGGTCCGATCGATCGCCCATTTCATCCACTTGAAGAATTCGTCGTTGTCGGCTTCGGGATAGCTCGATCCGATCAGAACGCGGCCTTTGTATTCCACGACCCCGCCGCCATACGGAAACGCCACGTTCAACGCCTCGGCGCTTGGCCTTGCGGCCTTTGACTTGGCGGCGGATTCGGCCTTCGAGGCGGCCTCGGCATTGGCGGCAGCCTTGGCCTTGGCGGCGTCTCTTGCGGCGTCAGGGGTCGGCGTCGTCAACATCAACGCGGTGTCAATGCGCGCCATCCCTTCCTTGGCAGCGGCCACGCCCGCTTCGGCAGCGCGGGCATACATGTCACGGGCGACCCTGAGCTCCTGCACCGAGCTGGCCCCCGCTTCAAGAATCCGGGCTAGTTCGTAGCGCGCACCGGCATGACCACGAGTCGCCGCCTGGCCGTACCAGTCGGCAGCCGCATTCAGGTCCGGCTTCCCCAACACGCCGGCGGCATGGATTCTGCCGATACGATACTGCGGCAGATTGTAGCGCGGATCCTTGGCGGCTTCCTTGAACAGTTCGACCGCGCGCGCGAAATCCTTGGGAACCCCCCGGCCTTTCTCGTACATGAGACCGAGATTGTATTCCGCCATGTGCTGACCCTGTTCGACCGCTTTTTGATACCAGGCCACGCCACCCGCCAGATCGGCCGGACCACCGACCCCGTTGACCAGAAAGTATCCCGCGAGAGCCTGCCCTTTGGGATGTCCGGCGTTCGCCGCTTTCAGGTACCAGTCCCGCGCCTTTTCGAGATCCTTTGTCGCCGGGTTACGAAAATAGAACTCGCCCATGTCGAACATCGCATCGGGCGAACCAGATTCGGCGGCCAAGACCAGGGAAGGCGGTGGCGTTCCGGCGGCCTCCACGCCCATCGGCGCCGCCAGCGCGGTCAACGACACGAGAACTGCTGCAACGAACTGGCGCATCCGGGCACTTGCCTCCCCGAATTGAACATAGGATGTAAACATCCTAACGCTGCTATTATTGGTTGTTAAGTTTGTTGTGCCGTTTTCAGCAGGGCAACGTCACATAGACGGCGGTGCCGATATCGGCTTCGCTGGAAATCGCGAGCGTGCCGCCGTGCGCCTCGACCAGCGATTTGACGATGGAAAGACCGAGCCCGGTACCGCTTTCGGCGACGTGCGGGTTGGACTGCCCCTTTGCGAACGGCTCCGTGATCCGGGCCAGCAGGTCACCCGAAATGCCGACCCCGGTATCGGTCACGCAGACGGTCAGGTTGTCCTCTTTCACGCGTGCGCTGACGCCCACGGCGCCCCCGGCCTTGGTGAACTTGACCGCGTTGGCAAGGATATTGAGGAAGATCTGCGCCACCGCCTTACGGTCGGCGTACAGTTCGGGTATGTCGTCCGGGATCTCGAGGTCGAGCGAAATGCCGCGATCGGTCGCGGACTGCTGCACGTTTCGCAGACAGTCCTTGAGGACGTCGGAAATATCGAAGTGCTCTTTCTGCAAGGACCGCTTGCCTGCTTCGATGGCGGCGATATCCAGGATTTCGTTGACCAGCCGCAACAGGTGTTGGCCGCTGTCGTGGATGTCGTTGGCGTATTCACGGTAACTGTCGGCGCCGATCGGGCCGAAATACTCGCCGCGCAGCATTTCGCTGAAGCCCAGGATCGCGTTCAACGGCGTGCGGAACTCGTGACTCATGGTGGCGATGAACTGCGACTTGGCGCGGTTCGCCGCTTCGGCGTCCGCCAACGCCTCGCGCATCGCCTCCTCGGCCTTGATGAGATCGGTCAGGTCGACGCTGATCGATCCGACTTTCGTAATCCGGCCGTCACGGTCGTGAATCGGAAACTTGGTGATGCCGATGGTATGCGGCTTGCCGTCGACGAAGTAGCGTTCGACCTGCCGGTAAAGCGGCTTGCCGGTGGCGATCACGTCGTCTTCCTGCGCGTTCATGACGCGGGCGTCGTGGTCGGGCTGGAAGTTCTCGATATGGTCGGAGCGGTGACCGACCATGTTTTCGAGATCGGCACCGTACCACGACAGATACGCCCTGTTGGGCCGTTCGATGACGTGGTTGCTGTCCTTGATCAGAAGCCCGAACGGCAGGTTCTCGAAGATCGAATCGAGCATGCTCTCGTTGTCCCGGAGCGCCTCGGTGCGCGCCTCGATATCACGCAGCTGCCGGGTGAAGTGGACGGCGATCAGCACCAGCCCCGCGAACACCAGGACCGCGGACAACAGATACGCATACCAGCTGTATTGATAGTGCAGCGACACGACGACGTCGTTCGCCGGTTTCAGACCGATGATGCCGGGCAGCACCACGTTGGCGAAAAGATTGGCCGCGAATAGCCCGGTTACGACCCATAGGCCGCCGAGCACGCACGCCACGCCCACAAGCGCGCCGCTGCGCCTGAGATCGTCGCGGCGGTTATAGACGACGACACTTGCGGCCAGCGAGATGGCGATCAACAGAATGTCGACGCCGATCATCGCCCCCCAAGGCGGTAGTAGCCCATAGGTCATCCCAAACTCGTGCCGGCATATAAATGAAGACGGCACCTCTCCCCATGCGCAATTATATCGACGTTATGCGCACGGAACAGAGGTTTTGGCGGTTCGGGCAGGCGCCCTCAGTCCTTGCCCGGGCGGCGGAACTTCACGCCGAGGGCTTCCTCGTAGACCTTGAGCATCGAACTTTTGGGCTCGTCGCCGTACCCCGCCTCGATCGCCGCTTTGTAACTACCGACCATGGCGTCGACGACCGGCAGCGCCGCACCGGTATCGGCGGCCATGCGCTCGACGTTGACGATGTCCTTGTAGGCGGCGCTGAGCGTGAAATCGGTATCGAACAGGCCGTCCAGCATGCGCGGCACGAAGTATTCCGAGGCGAAGCTGCGCGATGAGCCGCTCATGACGATTTCGGCGACCTGTTCGGGGTCGAGACCGACGGCGACGGTCAATGGCAGCACTTCGGCCAAAGCCGCGATGTTGACGTTATAGATGATGTTGTTGAGCGCCTTCATCGCTTGGCCAGTGCCGACCGGTCCGCAATGAATGACCGAGGTGCCGACCTGCTCCAGGTACGGTTTCACCATCTCGAACGCTTCGTCCGACCCGCCGAACATCACCGTCAGCGTGCCGTCCTTGGCGCGGAACGGCATGCCCGAAATCGGGCAGTCCCAGTAAGAGATGCCGAGCTCGGCCGTTTCTTCGGCGAACTTCAACGCGTCGGTGCGGTCCAGCGTCGTCGTGTCGACGATGGTCAACCCTTCCGGCTTGGCTTGTGCGATGCCGCCGTCGCCGAAGATCGCGCTCCGGACTTCGGGGGCGTACGGCAGGCACATGAAGATCAGCTCGCACGACTTCGCCATCTCGGCGGGCGATTTGCACGCGACCGCGCCCGCTTCGACGAGCGGCCGCAGCGCGCCTTCGTGGGCGTCGTAGACGCTGAGCGCGCCGTTCTTCTTAAGCATGTTGAGCGCCATGCCCGCGCCCATGCGGCCAAGGCCGATAAATCCGATATTCTGCACCGGTGTCCTCCCGAGACTTGTGATGTGGGGACAGTTTAGGGAGCGACAGGGGCGGCAACAATGCCGATGATCACCTGTCAGCGCTCATCCCATGTGGCGACGGAGATCACGTGATGAACATCGACCCCGTCGTTGGAGAGCGGAAACCGGACGAGCGATTGCTCGAACGGGACCCGGCGGCCGAAATCGTTGAGGTCGACCATGTCGCGAGACGCGATGGGCTTCCTGTTCCGGACGACCCACTCGTACTCCCTGACCGCCGTGGCCCCGCGAAAATCCGGCTTGGCCCCGATCAGCTTGCCGGTCTTGTCGCCCCCCTTGCGTTCGGTGTGCTGCGTGCCCCAGAAGCGGACGAGAAACCTGAGCGGGTCCAGGAGCACGTCGCTGACGACGATGTAGGGAACGATCTTCGGATCGAGTTCTTCCAGATGCACATCCCGCCAGGCGGGCGCGAAGCGCTCACCCCTGAGGTCGTCCCAGTAACGATAGAAGGACGTGATGCCGGGCGTCGCCACTTCTTCGATGGTGAGCCATGCCAGATCGCTTTTGCCGGTGCGGCGCGACATCGTCGTTTCCACCCGTTTCTTTTTTGCGTTGGCCGATCTTACCTCAGATACGTGCCGGTTGTTATCTTAGATCAGCCTTTTGATCGCACCGATCGCCGACTAACGCCATATGCCCGAATAATGCTATCATGCCCACGTTGAGATTCGCGCGGTCGTCAGAGCCGCCGGACAGCAATCCGGGAGTTACATCATGGCCCCTAACAATAAGAACGCCGACAAGAACACATCCGAGGAAAACGACGCCGGCCCGCCCGACATCGTGCCCTCCGCGCTCGACGACAACACCCACGCCGAAATGCGCGCGCTTTACGCCGAGAGCACGAAGACGCTGCGCTTCGTCAAGACGCACCAATGGAAGACGCTCGGTTCGACGCTGCTGACCTTCCTGGGACTGATCTTCATCGCCGGCTTCATCGGCGCCGACAAGTCGCTGACCCAGAAGCTCATGGCGATCACCATCCTGATGACCACGTCGGTGATCTTCACCCTGATCATCTACCAGTTCTGGATGCACAACGAGGCGCGCAAGATCGACGCGCTGTCCGCCCACATGTCGAGCCTGTTCCGGGAAATCCGGGCCATCAAATCGAAGCGCGAGGGCAACCTGCACCGCTACACGCTGTTGATCTTCATGATCACGTCCGTCGTGTTCGGCGCGATCGTCGTGCACCTGGCGCTGGCGCAGGTCGCCGGCAGTTAAGCCGGATCCGGCACGATCCGAAGGGGCAGGATATCGCTGTCGACGGTGATGATGTCGTCGGCGTCGGCACGGATGCACGCGCCCGCATAGGTCCCCGACGCGGTGAACGTGCAGACCTGCACATTCTTGCCGTCGATCTTCGGCAGCGGGAACATCTCCTGATAGATCTGATCACGGTCGTCGAACTGGCCCGCCGTTTCCGACACCACGTTCTCGTCGGCGTCGATGATCGCGATGTTGTGCCCGCAACGCCCGACGATCGGCTTCACCACGTAGCCCGTGGCACGGAGGTCGTCATCGAGATCGAAGCTGGTTTTGAGAAGATACGGATGGTCGGGGTAGAGTATCCAGAGTACCGGGAGGATCGCTTTGTTGGACGGAATCAGCGTCCACAGCGGCTCGAACACCATCACCTCCGGCCGCAACAGGACGTCGACCAAGCGCGGCGCCTCGACTGACCGGTCGATGGTCTTGTGGAGGCGCAGGTTCTCTTCGTCTTCGGAAATCTGATCGCGAATCTGGTCGAGCGCCGTTTCCCACGCCCACGTCTTCCACACCCAGTCGATGTGGCGGCCTTCATCGTCCGCCACCTGACCGTCGTCGCCCCACTTCAGGCTGGAGACGCCCTTCACGATGGTGCACGGAATGCCCGCCCCCTCAATCGCCGATTTCATGTACTGGGCGTGATAGGTCTCTTCCAGGTCGCGGTCCTGCATGATGTGCAGGAACGCGCCGGCGGCCGATTCTTTCCAGGCGTCGACCAGTTCCCGGTGCAGGCGCACACCCGCCGAACGGCCGTCGGTACAGCCGTAATGCTGGGCCCACAGTTCCTGCACCTTGCCGGTTTCCATGTGGCACGACGCGGAATCGCAGTTGTATTCGTAAACCTTGAGCCCCCGGGCCGAGAGCGAGAAATCGAACCGCCCGGTGATCATTTCGTTGCGGCGATTGTCCCAGGACTGGTGAATGCGCGGCCAGATCGCGGGGGGCAGGTTGAAACGCCTTAATAGTTCGTCGTCCTGCAGAACGAAGTTGGTCGCATGCATGAACATCGCATGCAGTTCGTTGGTGGCGCGCTTGATTTCCTGGTTCGCGGTCTCGGTCAGGCACAGATACTTGAAGCGGTCTTCGTCGTTCTCGGCGAGCTTGCACCCCTCCATCGAGGTCATGAACGCCGCCTCGTCGGTGCGCTCCGGGTCGAGCCAACCGTCCGCCGGCTGGCCCTCGTCCGGCACTTCGCGGAGGATCAGGTCGAACAGTTCGGGGTTCACGTCCTCGATGATTTCGGCATGCGTCGCGTCGTCGGTCTGGATCACCCAGCCCATGATGCCCGCATCCTCGTACGTGCAGTCGATCCAGTAGCCGCCGTCGTCGCCGATGGTGACCGCGAGTTCGCGCGACCAGCCCTGGCCGTCCGGCCATATCTTGTCCTCGACATTCTGTTCGACGACGCGGACGCAATCGTCCTCGACCTCGGTGACCACCGCGACATGGCCGGTGACGTCGAACTCGCCGCCCTCGTTCCAGATCAGCAGGCAGCCGGGCTCGGGCCGGCGCTTGGCGCCGTTGGCGAACGACTTCAGGGGCAGTTTGGCGTTGTCGTCGATGCGGGTCACGAACCTGAGCCGGAAGATATCGTAGGCCATCGCGATATCGTCGAAGACATAGCCCTTGTTGACGTAAAGCCAGCGGCGCGCCAGTTCGACGCACTGCCACTTGTAGCCCATGAACTGGCCGTCGACGTAGCTTCGATACGCCTGCCGGTTCGGCAGGTCGGTCTTGTCGGCGCTCGGGTAGTGGCTCGAATACACCTCGACGCCGCCCTCTGCGACACCCAGGCAGGTGCCGAATTTCTCGCGGTGCTGAACGTCCAGATTACCCATGCGCGTTTCCTGCGGCCGGCCGGACCGGTCCGCGTGCTCATTCGATTGTAAAAGAAAAAAGGGCCGGCGCCAGCGCCGGAAACGCGCGTATATCTACCGAAGCGGAAATTTATACAAGCGAAAAATGCGGGGGCGGTTATCCCTCTCCCCCTGCAGGGGGAGAGGTTAGGTGAGGGGGCGAGCGTGCCGCCGCGTCCCCTAACCACTATGTGATAATTACCGCCTTGAACGCACCGAAGCGGGGAATGTCAGAGCCCCCCTCACCTGTCCTCTCCCCAACTACGTGGGGGAGAGGGACCCAGTGCAAGCGCGGACGCGCGCCGTTAAAGGCAGGACGCCTTACTTGATCCCGAGAATCTTCTCGGCTTCGGTGAGCGCCTTCATCGACTCGTCGTGCTTGCCGGTTTTATGCATGGCTTCGCCCTTGGCCCGGAGCCCTTTCACCTTGGCCATATCGGCCTTGGAGAGCTCGGTCGTCTTGAGCGCCTCATCGATCGCCTTCATGTGCTTCGGGCATGAGCTGGCGAACGCGGCCGAGGACGCGAAAAGCATGACGGCGGCGGCGATACTGGCGAAAATACGGGATTTCATAGCGAAAGTTCCTTCGTTCGGGCGCCGGCAAAGGCCAGCGCGGGTTGATTCCTCCCCCATGGCGCACCTGCGCCACGCCGGATATTAGCGCATTCACCGGGAATCAGATATCGGAATGACGCGTTCGTCCATCACGCTCTGGTGATCACAACTGCCAGACCGGCTTGACGCCGGATACCGGATGGTCCCCGTCGCCGGCCAGGCGGTATCCGGAAAGCACATGGCTCACGCGGCCGCCCCGCGACAGCGGCAGGTCGATTCCCTGCACGACCACGTGTCCCCGCTCAAGCACCCTGAGATCGCCGCTAATGATACCGATGCCCCCAGCGCCGGCGAGGGTTTTGAAATACGGTCCTTCGTACTTCTCCCAGTTGGCCTGCCGGTTGTGGTAAACCTCCGACATCTTCTTGCGGGTGTAGTCGATTCCCCACCAGTCGGTAATCGTGGTTCCCCAGAGCGCGAATTCGATATCGAAGGGGTCGTCGATGATCTCTGCCAGCGACAACCGCCCCCACCAGGCCGGGAAATCCTCGATGATATCGAAATCGCGCCAGTCGGGATAACGCCCCGCGCCCGCCTTTGCCCGCCAGATCTCGACCAGCGGCGCGAACGCGCCGAAACTGGCGGCGTCGAGATCGTCCGCGAAGATACGGTAGGTCCATCCCTTGATGTTTTGGCTCATTCGTAAAGTGTAATCCGCAAAGCGTAATCCAGTTGAGTCCTCTGATAGATAAAATCTACGCGAAGCATCCCGCATCGACCAAGACGCTATCCATCCGCACGCGTGTAGGCTAAAAACGATTCATGACCGAAGACGACGATGCCCCCGCATCCGACCAATCCGCACCCGCGACGCCGCTGCTACGCAACAGGGATTTCCTGCTGTTCATGCTGTGCCGCACGACGAACGTCGTCGGCGTCCATGCCCTGACCGTCGCCGTCGGCTGGCACGTCTATCAGATCAGCGGCGACCCGGTCGACCTCGGGTTGATCGGCCTCGCCCAGTTCGCACCGGCGCTGCTTTTGTTCCTTGTCGCCGGAATCGCCGCCGACCGGTACGAACGGCGCGGCATCATCGTCATCTGCAACGCGGTGCATGTGGCGGCGGTCGGCATGCTGATCGCGCTGTTTCAAGCAGACGCGGTGGCGGTCGGGCCGGTGCTGGCGATTCTGGTCGTTCACGGCGCGGCAAGATCGTTCTTTCACACCACCACCCAGGCGATCCTGCCCAATCTCGTGTCGCAGCAGGTGTTCCCGCGCGCCATCGCGTTCGCCAGTTCCGCCAACAAGGGCGCGCAGTTGTTGGGGCCGGCGCTGGGTGGGCTCCTGATCGCGTGGCTGGATCACGGCGCCTACGTCGCGATCCTGATCGCCTTCGTCGCATCGGGCGTGGCGTCGGCGATGATCGGCCGGCGCATCAAGGTCATGGCGCCGGAACCGTTCAGCCTCGCCACCATTGCCGGCGGCTTCAATTATGTCTGGCACAACAAGACCGTTCTCGGCGCGATCTCCATCGATCTGATGGCGGTGTTGTTCGGCGGGGTGATGGGCCTATTGCCGGTGTTCGCCGCCGACATCCTGCACGTCGGGCCGGACGGCCTCGGCCTGATGCGCGCGACGCCGGGCGCGGGGTCTTTGATCGTCGGCTTGATCCTGACGCAGATGCCGGCGCCCGGCCGCATGGGACCGGCGCTGTTTATCTCGGTCGCCATTTTCGGCTTGTCGATCGTGGTGTTCAGCCTATCAACAACGTTCTGGCTGTCGATTGCCGCGCTCGCGGTCTATGGCGCCGCCGACATGATCAGCGTCTACGTGCGCCAGACCCTGGTGCAGATCGCCACGCCCGATCACATGCGGGGCCGGGTCAGCGCCGTCAATTCGGTATCGATCAACGCGTCGAACGAACTCGGCGATTTCCGCGCCGGGATCATGGCGGGCGGCATCGGCAGCGTCGGGGCCGTGCTGGTCGGCGGTGTCGTCACCGTCGGCATCGCGGGTCTGTGGGCGTATCTGTTCCCGGCCATGCGCAAGGTCGACCGGCTCGACCAGTACAGGGCGTAACCGGCAATGGCGGGACCGAGGAACGACACCGCCCGGGAACTGGAAAAACTCCGGAAGCGCGCCGACCTGCTCGACAACTGGATCCGCATTCCGGGGACCAATATCGGCTTCGGGCTCGACGGCATCATCGGCCTGCTACCCGTCGTCGGGGACACCGCGACGCTGATCGCGGGCCTTTCCATCGTCGCGCGCGCGCACAAGCTTGGCGTGCGCGGGCGGCCATTGTTCGAAATGCTCCTGAACGTGGGGGTCGATTACGCCTTCGGCACCATGCCGATACTGGGCGACCTGTTCGATTTCTTCTGGAAATCCAACAAGCGCAACATCCGCATCCTCGAGAAGGAAATCTCGAAACGGGACGGCCGGGATACGCGCTGAGACCGCGCACCCTGACATATGTCAATGCGGCAAGGCGGCATGTCCCCTAGACCGGGGACATGGATACGTTTCATCAGATCGAGAGCGGCGACCGGACCGGTGCGGACACGCGCGATACCGTGCAGATTTCCGTTTGCGGCACCTGTATCGATTGCAGCAATTCGGGTGAGGTCGGCATCGGCGCCGGCCAAGCCCTGTTCGACATGCTGGCCGAGATTTTGGCCGCCCACCCGGCATGGGAGGGGATCGAGCTTTCGAAAATCCGTTGCCTGATGGCCTGCACCGAAGGCTGCGTATTGAGCGTCGCGTCCCGGGGCAAGATGAAGTACCTGCTGGGCAGGCTTTCCCCCGACCCGGACCTGGCCGAGCAGATCCTCGATTTCGCGGCGATGTATGCGCGCTCGCCCTCGGGCGTCACGCCCAATCACGAATGGCCGCCCCTTTTGGCGCCGCACTTCATCGGCCGCATCCCGCCGGCCACGCCGAACGACCCGTCCTGGGACGACGACGGCGCCGATCTTTGACGGGCGGCGTTTTTCATCCGGCCCAAAAAGAAAAAGAACGGCGAGGTCATGAACCAGCCGTTCGTCAAAATTGGCGTCATACGCCACCCTGGGGCGCGCATCGCGCCACGCCCCGAGGCTATTTATAAGGTCTTGTGGTCCGGACTACTCGATTATCTCGAGATTCTCGGCAGCCATTTTGCCGCCACGGCCTTCAACCAGTTCGTAGCTGACTTTTTGGCCTTCGGTCAGTCCTGCCAAGCCCGACTGTTGTACGGCACTGATATGCACAAAGGCATCCTTCGAGCCATCTTCCGGCTCGATGAAACCGTACCCCTTTGTCGGATTGAACCATTTCACGGTTCCGTTGGGCATCGCTTTTCCCTTTCACGACATCAATTCACCGGAGCTGCAACCGCGCAGGACTCCTGTATAACGTTCACGTTGTCGGGAAGTAACTGGGCTCGCCGTGGAAACGGGTGGTCAGAAAAACTCACGACTGTGCACGTCCCTTGAGGATAGCGAATCCTCAGCGATTCTCAATTGAATTATTTAAGTAACGCACGTAAGGCGATTCCGGGAGTACGTCGGCGCTGGCGGAAAACCGGTGCCAGCAGGGCCTTACGACGGATTGAGTTCGGACGTCTTCTTGCGCAGTTCCGCAATCAGGCCGGCGACGGAGCCGGTGTTCTTGACGATCGAGGCGAACTCTTTCTGCAGCGTGATGCTCATCGAGGCGCCCTCGACGACCACATCCAACACTTTATATAAGTCGCCCTGGCGCCCGACCCGCCACAACACGCTGATCGGCTTGCCGTCGACGCCGTCGGGGCGGAGGATCTCGGTGTGGACCGTGGCGCGGTTCTCATCGACGGGCGTGGTCTTGATGATGTTCAGTTTTTCGCCGGCGTAGTTCTCGAAGCGGTCGACGTACATCACGACCATCAGATCCTCGAACAGGCCCAGGAATTCCCTCTGCTCGTCTTCGCTGGCGCGGCGCCAGTTGCGGCCCAGCACCCAGCGGCCGATGGCCTCGACCGCGAATTTCTCCTCGAACAGCTTGCGGAACGCCTCGACCCGTTTCGGGCGCGGCTTCTCGGCATCCGTCAGCGATGCGATCGCTTCCTTCTCGAGGGCACGGATGAAGGCGCTCGCCCCGTCCTCGAGTTCGCCCGCGCCGGCGCTCGGCGCATAGGCAAAAAAGACGATGGCGATAAGGGTGCAGAACAGACGTTTCATATAATTTGCAACTTCCAGCTCTCGGCCTGCGACTTACGGCTTGCCTGAAATTTCCTTGCTGTCGATAAAATCCGGGAAATCGACCGGCGCAGAAGATACATCAGGTCCCGGCACGTTGCCATTGCTAATCGCGTTGGCCCGGGTCTGCCGGTAAATGCTGCGATAAGCAGCATACAAGTCGAGCGAATTCTTTTCCAGATCGTCCGTCAACTCCAGTATCCCGGCGCGGGCGTGCAACGCGGCCACGCCGGTGCGGGCGTAGGTCAGTTCGTCACGCTCGGTATTGGCGGCCCACGCGTTGAACGGGTCGATCAGAAAGTCGACCACGCGGCCGACCGCATCACGAGGATTTGATGACCCCAATACCGGGAGCATCAGGTAAGGGCCGGGCTCGGATCCCCAGATCGCGAGGGTCTGGCCGAAGTCCTCGTCGTGTTTCTCGAGACCGAGCTCGGCGGCGAGGTCGTTCAAGCCCCCGAGGCCGAACGTCGAATTGACGGTGAACCGTACCAGCGTAGTCAGCGCGCGGTCGATCTCGCCCTGCATCACGTCGTTTACGAAAATCACCGGTGCGCGCAAATTGCCGATCGCCGAGCCGATGCGCTGACGGAACCACAACGGCACCTGATCGCGATAGGTCCGGGCGGCAGGTTGGAGGATCGTCTTGTCGAGAACGCTGTTGAAAACGAACACCGAACGGTTCAGCGGCTCGAGCGGATCATTTACGGCCAAATATTCGTTATAAGCGTCTTTATCCGTTAATTTGGGCGGCGTCGCGCAGCCGGCAACGGAAATCATGCATAAAAACAGCATGCATATGCAGGCCCGCCTACGCATCAACGGCTGCCGTGCCGGGGCTTCTTCACCGGCACTTCACAGGGTTTCTTCTCCGCCGGTTGCGTCTCGACGCGCCCCATCCAACGCTTGCGGCGCGCCTGCACCAAGGCCCGGCATGCCAGATCGTCCACCCGTTTTCGCTGATAAACGCGTTCCACGTCCCACCTCGTCATTTGTCCGTCCGGCCGCTCGGCCGCAATTCCAAATCCGGCACACGGCCGGAAACCCGGACTGAGCCTAGCGCTCCGGTGGTTAACGAATCGTGAGCGGCGCGGCTTTTGCTCACTCCCGGCATCAAATGATTCGGGTTCTAATGCCAAGTGGCCGCCAACCGGACATTCGTCGCCCGCTTCCACCGCCCCTGCCGCCGGGATGTCAGAGCAACTTTTTAGTTGACATAAAGATATGTTTATATGTTTTATTCATTATTGATCAAGGGAATGCCATGAACGAGACCGTGCAACTTCTGAAAGCGCTTGCCGAACCGACCCGCTTGCGGATCGTCGCGCTCTGCCGAACCGGCGGCGACCTTGCCGTGAGCGAGTTCGTGCGCATCCTCGGCCAAAGCCAGCCGCGTGTCTCCAGGCATCTGAAATTACTGACTGAAGCCGGTGCGCTGGCCCGGATTCCCGAGGGCAGTTGGGTGTTCTACCGGATCGACGATACCGGCCCCGTCGCCGGCATTCTGGCGGCGCTGATCGACAGCATTCCCGCCGACGATGTCACCTTCCAGCGCGACCGCGAGCGCCTTGCCACGGTCAAACGCGAACGCGCCGAGGCGGCAGATGCGTTCTTCAGTGCCAATGCCCGGGAATGGGGCAAAATTCGCCGAATGCATATCGACCAGAAAGAGGTCAACGCCTGCCTTGAACGTCTTATCGGTGACCAGCCCGCGGGCGCATTCCTCGACATCGGGACAGGTACCGGCGACATGCTGACGCTGTTCGCGGACCGTATCGAACGCGGCGAGGGCGTCGACCAGTCCCGCGACATGTTGGCCGTTGCGCGGGCCACGCTCGAACAAGAGGGCCTGAACCACTGCCGCGTGCGCCAGGGGGATCTCTATTCCCTGCCCTATGAAAACGGCGAATTCGACACCGTTATGATCCACCAGGTCCTGCACTACGTCGACGATGTCGCCGGTGCGATTGCGGAGGCGACGCGCGTGCTGGCACCCGGCGGACGGCTGTTGATCGCCGACTTCGCACCGCACGAGGTCGAGGATTTGCGCAAGACATATCAACACCGTCGGCTGGGCTTCGCCGATTCCGAGTTCGACAGCGCATTCGCCGAAGCCGGCCTCAATCTCGATCAGGTCGAACATCTGTCGGGCGACCCGCTGACCGTCGTCGTCTGGTCGGCGCACAAACCCGGCATCAACGTAAGACGGAGCGTCGGCGAATGATTCACCGCCCAAGCAAAACTGCGGAACCGCGCATTATGAACGTATCGCGTGGTGGCCGCCCGCCGTCACCGGCAATGATGATCGCGGCCCCTCTTCCCGACGACGTCACGGTGTCATTCGAGTTCTTTCCTCCGAAGACCGATGCCGCGGCTGAGACGCTGTGGCACGCGATCAAACGGCTGGAACCGCTCGATCCGTCTTATGTCTCGGTCACGTACGGCGCCGGCGGCACGACGAGAGAGCGCACCCATTCCACGGTCACCCGGATCGCCAACGAAACCTCGATGGCACCGGCCGCGCACCTGACATGCGTTGGCGCGACACGCGACGAAGTCGATCAGGTCGCACAAGCTTACTGGGACGCAGGCATCCGACATATCGTGGCGCTGCGCGGCGATGCGCCCGATGGAGCGAATCGCTATGAACCGCATCCCGGCGGCTACGCCTACGCCGCCGACCTGGTGGCGGGCCTGAAAAAGATCGGCGACTTCGAGATTTCCGTCGCCGCCTATCCGGAAACTCATCCGGAAGCGATGAGCCCGGAAGCCGACCTCGACAATCTAAAGCGCAAGATCGACGCCGGCGCGACCCGTGCGATCACCCAGTTCTTCTTCGATCCGGAGGTCTTCCTGCGCTTCCTCGAGCGCACACGCGCGGCCGGTATCAGCATCCCCATCGTACCCGGCATCATTCCGGTGACCAATTTCAAGCAGACCGCCAAGTTCGCGAAAATGTGCGGTGCGGACGTCCCGGAATGGATGTACGGCTTGTTCGATGGGCTCGATGACGACCCGGAAACCCGCAAACTCGTTGCGGCCAGCGTCTGCGCCGAGCAATGCCGCGTGCTCCACGCCAACGGCATCAACGAATTTCATTTTTACACCATGAACAAAGCCGATCTCTGCTATGCGATCTGCCACATCATGGGCGTGCGCATGCACGAGGCCGCCTAAGCCCTGTTTGCGCCAGACCACCAAGAGACATAAATGACCTGCTTACACAATCACGACCACCCCAAGAAATCCGATGCGCCGACGGAACGGCCCGATATTGAACCGGCGTCCAAATCGGACATGCCCCCGAACCCGGCATCCGACCGCTCGGACGAACTCAAGCGTCACCTCGAGAAACGCATCCTCGTGCTTGATGGCGCGATGGGAACGATGATCCAGGAACAGAACTTGGAAGAGGACGACTTCCGGGGCGAGCGTTTTGCGGACTGGCCGAGCGACCTCAAGGGCAACAACGATCTGCTGACCCTGACCAGGGCGGACGTCATCCGCGATATTCACCTGGGATTTCTGAACGCCGGCGCTGACATCGTCGCGACCAACACCTTCAACGCCAACCGCATCTCGCAGGCGGATTACGCGATGGAGGCTCTTTCTTATGAGCTCAATTATCACGCCGCCCGTCTCGCCCGCGAAGCGGCAGACCAGGTCACGCAAGAAACCCCCGACCGGCCCCGGTTCGTCGCCGGCGCACTCGGCCCCACCAACAGAACGGCCTCGATCTCGCCCGACGTCAACGACCCGGGACATCGCAACGTCACTTTCGACGAATTGGTCGAGACATACGGAGAAGCCATCGACGGGCTCATCGCGGGCGGCGTAGACATTTTGCTGGTCGAAACCGTTTTCGACACGCTGAATGCCAAGGCCGCGATCTACGCGATCCTGAAGTACTTCGACGACGCCGGGCGCCGCTGGCCGGTGATGGTTTCGGGCACCATTACGGATGCGTCGGGCCGAACCCTGTCCGGGCAAACGCCGGAAGCATTCTGGCAATCGGTACGCCACGCGAACCCGTTGACGGTAGGCTTCAACTGTGCGCTCGGCGTCGAGGAAATGCGCCCGCACATCAAGGCGGTCGCCGACATTGCCGACACTTTCGTCAGTGTCTATCCGAATGCCGGCCTGCCGAATGCGTTCGGTGGATACGATGATACCCCCGAACACATGGCCGAGCACTTGGGCGAGTTCGCGCGCTCCGGTCTCGTCAATCTGGTCGGCGGCTGCTGCGGCACCACGCCCGCGCACATCGAGGCGATCAAGGAAGCCGTTGAACAGCATGCACCCCGCGCGGTCCCGGAGAGCGACCACACGATGTGCCTGTCGGGTCTTGAGCAACTTCGCCTCGACGACGTCACCGGTTTCGTCAACGTCGGCGAGCGCACAAACGTTGCGGGCTCGGCCAAGTTCGCCGGCCTGATCCGCGACGGCAAGTTCGACGAGGCGGTCGAGATCGCCCGCCAGCAGGTCATGAATGGCGCACAGGTCATTGACATCAACATGGACGACGCGATGCTCGATGGCACAGAGGCCATGCGCACGTTCGTCAATTTGATCTCGTCGGAACCGGATATCGCACGCGTCCCGGTTATGGTCGATAGTTCCAAATGGGAAATCGTGACGGCGGGCCTCAAGTGCCTGCAGGGCCGCTCTATCGTCAACTCGATCAGCCTGAAAGAAGGCGAAGCGGAAATGATCGAGCATGCGCAGGAGGCCAAGCGTTACGGCGCCGCCGTCGTCGTGATGGCGTTCGACGAAAAAGGTCAGGCCGACAGTTACGAGCGCATGATCGAGATCTGCAAGCGCAGCTACAAGGTACTTACCGAGAAAGTGAACTTCTCGCCTGAGGACATTGTCTTCGACCCGAACATTTTCCCGATCGCCACCGGGATCAAGGAACACGACAACTTTTCGAAGGACTACATTCGCGCCGTCGAAACGATCAAATCGGAACTGCCGCACGTCAAAACCTCCGGCGGGCTTTCCAACATGTCATTCTCGTTCCGCGGCAACAACGGTGTGCGCGAAGCGATGCATGCGGTTTTCCTGTATCATGCAACAAAGGCCGGGCTCGACATGGCGATCGTCAATGCGGGTCAGCTGGCGCTTTACGAGGACATCCCCGAAGAGCTTCGTCACCGTGTCGAGGACGTGGTGTTGAACCGGCGGGAGGACGCCGCCGAACGTCTGCTCGAGATCGCCGATCAGGCTAAATCCGGGGCCAAGGCCCGCGCCGAGGATCTTTCGTGGCGGGAAGAGACTGTCGAGAGACGGCTTGAGCACGCGCTCGTCCACGGGATCACCGACTACATCGTCGAGGATACCGAGGAAGCGCGTCTCGCGTCGGAGAAGCCGCTCGATGTCATTGAAGGGCCGCTGATGGACGGCATGAATGTTGTCGGTGACCTTTTCGGATCGGGACGCATGTTCCTGCCACAGGTCGTCAAATCCGCGCGCGTCATGAAACAGGCCGTCGCCCACTTGGAGCCATATCTCGAAGCCGACAAGAAAGAAGGCGACACCAAGGGCAAGATCGTCATGGCGACGGTGAAGGGCGATGTACACGACATCGGCAAGAACATCGTCGGCGTGGTCTTGCAGTGTAACGGCTACGACGTCATCGACCTCGGCGTCATGGTGCCTTACGCCAAAATCATCGAAACGGCGCAGCAAGAGAAGGCGGACATGATCGGGCTGTCCGGTCTGATCACACCCAGTCTGGAAGAAATGTGCACGGTGGCACGAGAGATGCAGCGCGCCGGTATGAACATGCCGCTGCTGATCGGCGGGGCGACAACATCGAAGGCGCATACAGCTGTTAAAATCACGGCCAATTACGAGCACCCCGTGATCCATGTATTGGATGCGTCGCGCGCCGTCGGCATCGCGAGCCGGTTACTGAGTGAGACGCGCAAGGATGCACTCGTCGAGGAAGTCGCCCAGGAATACGAAGCGATTCGTGCCAAGCACGGCGGCCAGGACAGCGCCCGCAACATCATCGAATTCGAGGATGCGCAAGCGAACCATTTCAAGATCGATTGGGCGAACGCTTCACCGCCTGAACCGACATTCACCGGCACCAAGGTGTTCGAAGAGTATGATTTGTCCGAATTGGTCGAGCGCATCGACTGGACGCCGTTCTTCCGCACCTGGGATTTGGCGGGAACCTACCCCCGCATTCTCGAAGACGACGTGATCGGCGAGGCGGCCCGCTCGTTGAAAGCCGACGCCGACGCGATGCTGAAGAAGATCATCGATGAGAAATGGCTCACAGCCCGCGCCGTGATCGGCTTTTGGCCAGCCAACGCGGTCGGTGACGATATAGAAGTTTACGGCACCGAGGGCGAAAACGCGCCCATCGCGACCATTCATTGTCTGCGCCAGCAAATGCCCAAATCCGGCAAGCGGGCGAACATGTGCCTGGCCGACTTCATCGCCCCCAAGGAAACCGGTATTCAGGACTGGATCGGCGGTTTTGCCGTTACCGCCGGGATCGGTGCCGACGCGCGCGCCGACCTGTTCGAAAACGCGGGTGACGATTATTCGTCGATTATGGTCAAGGCCCTCGCGGACCGTTTCGCCGAAGCCTTCGCCGAACGTATGCACGAACGTGTGCGAAAAGAGTTCTGGGGGTACGCCGCCGATGAGGCGCTGGATAACACCGCGCTGATCAAAGAAGCCTACCAGGGAATCCGCCCCGCACCCGGCTACCCGGCATGCCCGGACCACACCGAAAAGCAAACGCTGTTCGAACTATTGAACGCCGAAAAGAACGCGAGCATCGAACTCACCGAAAGTTTCGCCATGATGCCGGCGGCAGCGGTATCAGGGTACTATTTCTCCCACCCCGATAGCGCTTATTTCGGGATCGGTCGGATCGGCAAAGATCAGGTCGAAGCCTACGCCGCCCGCAAGGGCATGAGCGTCGAGGAAACCGAACGCTGGCTGGCGCCTAATCTGGGATATACGCCCGAAGTGTGATCAAACCCCCGGCGTTTCACCGCTGTCGGCGATCCTGGCGGCGCGGATGCGCCGTTCCAGATCCCGCCTTTCCAACTCCCGCCGATCACCACCGCGGCGATCCTCGCCGTCCCATCCCGGCACGTCCTCGGCATCGGCTTGCCCCTGACGACGTTCCCGGGCACGCCGGTCGCGTTCACGGCGTTCGTCCTGACGGCGTTCGTGATCGGCACGCGCCTGATCGTCCATCGGCCAGAAGCTGTCGATGGCATTTTCCTCCCACGCCTCGTCCTGAACCCGGCGTTCTTCCTGACGGCGTTCCTGCGCCGTGCGGCGGTCTTCCTTGCGGCGGTCGACTCCGTCCCAGCCCAGAACATCGGCCGCCGACATCTGTTTCTGACGCCGGTCGCCGTCGCCACGGCGGTCGTCGCCGCGACGATCACGGTCATCACGCTGATCCGCCTCGGGAAATTCGGGGATTTCGGACTCTTCGGGCTTCTCGGGAAAATCTGCCATCACGCGATCATATCAGCGATCGGCCGCCATGGGCGATGGCGGGTTTCAGTTTTCCGAAACCCGGCGATAGTAGTCGGGGTCGAGCAGCACGCTCTCGGCGAGGGTGCGCATGCGGCTGTAATAGCCTTCCTGAACGACCTGAAAATGCGGCATCGGCGCGACGGAACTGCCACGGCCCGCCACAACCCAGACAGTTTTCGGATCGTCGGTTTTCACAAACCTGTCGCCGACTTCGATACCGTTTTTGTTTCTTCTGAGCACAGTCTTTTTTCTCCGTATCGGATGTACCGACAACAGTATCGATACGCCTAAGCGGGACGAGATTCAAGATCGTAAAGTACGTAACCCGGACGATTATTTCTTACTTTTCGATCCCGTCGTTTTCTTCTTGGCAGCCGCCTTTTTCTTGGGCCCGGCGGTCTTTTTCGCAGCCGGACCGGACGCTGTGACCGAAGTCGCAGCCGGGGCTTTCAGCATGCCGCTGGCTTCCATCTGGCGGACCACGCTCTGCATTTGCGCGTAAAGCTGGATAAACCCGCGCACCGGCATGGCGACATGCCCCGAAACGACGGATTGCGGGCTTTTCGGGTCGCCCCCCGAGCGGTCGCTGGCGAACGAGATACGCGCCACACTGCCCCGCAGCGACACGCTGGCGATTCGGTCCGCATAGACTTCAGGCGCTGTCGGGTTGTTGACGATTTCCGGCTTTTTGTCAGCCATGACATATCCTCCTCGGCATTCGCGCGAATTATGCCTGCAACCCTGCCGTAACGCCAAATGAATACGCCCGGCCCACCGGACGAGTGAAATAACCGGCCAAAAGCCGAGAGAATCGCAAAGGGAGAGGGACACACCCCGACCCAGGTTTTATACTCCGCCCAATGGATGACGACACCCTGACAACCGCGACCGGTTTCGAAGCCGCCCCCGCCTTAGTGGCCGGTATTCGCGACGCCCTTTGGCTCAGCCGGGACGGCGAGATCGAGACGCTCAGCCACCGGGAAACGCACGCACGGATCAGGGATGGCGTACGCCCGATCGTCTGCCATAGTCGGCTAACGGCCGAGACGATCCGCGCCGGAACATTTCAAGGGTTTGATATACTTGAGCTTTTCGCCTTTGTCAGGCCGGCTGTCTTTTGCCTTCCGACGCCCAGTGGCGTCGCCCAGTCGTTGGACCTGCCGCATCCAGATGGCGCAGAACAGACCGCCGCGATGTTGTTCCAGGCCGCCGACATTCTTCTCAATGAACTTGGCGGCGCACCTCCGGAAGCGAAGGACATCGCCTGGACGATGGCGCGCGCGGGGTGGCCCTGGGGCGCGGCTGTGCTGACCCGATTCGGGGGCGGCGAGGCGCCGCATTCGTCGGCGCTCAAGGGCGCCATGCAGGTCTGGCGCAGGCTGCCGGACTGGGAAGACCGGCCGCGTGAGACCCCGGCCGGCAGCTTGAGCGTCTCGGAGGCGGAGACCCGGACCCGACTTGGCATGCTACTCGGCCGCACATCCGAGCGGCGGCCGCAACAACAGCGCTATGCAGAGACCGTGACCGCCGCCTTCAAACCGCGCGACACGGAGGACGAACCCAACGTCGTCATCGCCGAAGCCGGCACCGGGGTCGGCAAGACGCTCGGTTACGTGGCGCCGGCCAGCCTCTGGGCCGAGCACAACGACGCGCCCGTGTGGATCGCCACCTATACCCGAAACCTTCAAAGGCAGCTCGATACAGAATTGGACCGGTTATACCCGGACCGCCAGTTGAAGCGGGAACGCATCGTCGTCCGCAAGGGCCGTGAGAATTACATGTGCCTGTTGAACTATGAGGAGGCGTTGGGACGTGCGCAGCTTGCTAAAGGCCCGGACGCCATCGCGCTTGGACTGATCGCGCGCTGGATCAGGGCGACCCGGGACGGCGACATGGTCGGGGGTGATTTCCCGTCGTGGCTGACCCATTTATACGGACGCGAAGTCACGACCGACCTCACCGACACCCGGGGCGAGTGCATCTATTCCGCCTGCCCGCATTACGGCAAGTGCTTCATCGAGCATACGCAGCGCCGGGCGCGCCACGCCGACCTCGTCGTCGCCAATCATGCGCTGGTGATGATCAACGCGGCGATGGGCGGAGATCCCGAGACGCGCCCCTTAAGATACGTATTCGATGAGGCGCACCACCTGTTCAACGCCGCGGACGGTGCTTTCTCCGCCAACCTGTCGGGAATGGAAACCGCCGAGCTTCGCCGCTGGCTGATCGGCGCCGAGGGGGGCAGCCGCTCCCGCTCGCGCGGCCTGAAAGCCCGGGTGGAAGAGTTGATTGCCGGCAATGAGACCGCCGAAGGCGCCCTCGAAGACGCGCTCCGCGCGGCGAAAGCGCTCGCAGGGCCGGGATGGCACCAGCGGATCGGCGACGGCCGCCCCGACGGCCCGACCGAAAAATTCCTATCCTTCGTCCGCCAGCAGGTCTACGCCCGCGCCGGAGACGCCGACGGCCCGTATGACCTCGAGGCCGAACCGCACCCGGCGATCGACGGGCTGACGGACGCAGCGCTTGCGCTGAAAGACGACCTAAAAGAAATTCAGCGCCCTTTGACCGACCTGATGGTGGCGTTGCACAAGATTTTGGCCGACGACGCCGACACCCTCGAGACCCAGACGCGCACCAAGATCGAGAGCGTCACCGCGTCCCTGGAGCGCCGCGCCGTGAGCCAGCTCGCGGCTTGGCGTGCCATGCTCGATGCCATCGCCGACGAGACACCCGCCGATTTCGTCGACTGGTTCGGTATCCAGCGTTTAGGCGGACGCGATTTCGATATCGGATTTCACCGGCACTGGGTGGACCCGACCCAACCCTTGGCGGAAACCGTCTACAAGCCCGCCCACGGTATCGTCATCACGTCGGCGACACTCACCGACCGCACGGGCGACCCGGACGCCGACTGGCAGGCCGCGGAAGTGAGGACCGGCACCCGTCATCTCCCGGTTCGTCCGTTGCTGGCGCGCGAAGAATCGCCTTTCGACCATGAAAAGCATCTGAAGGTTCTCGTTGTGGGCGATGTCCGCAAGAACGACATGGACCAGACGGCGGCGGCATATCGTGAGTTGTTCAAGGCGTCGGGCGGCGGTGGGCTCGGCCTGTTCACCGCGATCTCCCGGTTGCGCGCGGTCGAAAGCCGTATCCGGGAACATCTGGAAGATACAGGCATCCCGCTGCTGGCGCAGCACGTGGACCCGTTGGACACCGGCACGCTGGTCGACATCTTCAGGGCCGAAGAGCACGCTTGCCTGCTCGGCACCGACGCGGTCCGTGACGGGGTCGACGTACCCGGCCGCTCGCTCAGATTGCTGATCTTCGACCGGGTGCCGTGGCCGCGGCCGGATTTGCTGCACAAGGCCCGGCGCAAGGCATTCGGGGGCAAGGTCTACGACGAAATGCTGACCCGCCTAAAACTCAGCCAAGCCGTCGGCCGACTGCTCCGGCGCGCCAGCGACAGGGGTGTATTCGTGATGCTGGACCGGCAGTTGCCATCGCGCTTGGAAACGGCGTTTCCATCCAACGTGACGGTCGAGCGGGTCGGCATGAAAGACGCCATCGACATCACGCGGACATTCCTCGCCGAACGGGACTAGGGATGGTTCGCCCCTTCATCCGGGCTTAATGGTGCGTCGCGCCCCATATCCGGGCGACAAGCCCCACCCCGAACAGGCCGGCGGCAACCCATAAGAGTTGCGGCTGATATTCCGGCACGTCGACCAGCAACCCCGCAGGGGCTTTCAGCGAGCAAAGATCCGTCGTCCAGTAGAAGCACTCTCTGGCCAACTGGAACCGGTCACCCAGAATTTCATGAAAGAAAACGATCCACCAGGCGGTCGCCACCACGAAAGCGGCGACACCGAACAGCATCAGAAGATTTCCGGCTTTGCGTATCATGGGGAAGGTACCTGCATGGTCGGAGACTGGAACAATAGAGAAAGCGTGATCACGGCCACCAATGTCGAAAACAGGATCGCCGCGGAGGTGCGCTGCACATACACATTATAATTCTGCGCCACCACGAAACAGAGCGCGCCGGCGGGCAGCGCCGCCATCAGGATGCCGGCGGCCTTCCAGAGCGGATCAACATCGAACACGTATATGAAGAACACATAGGTGATCGCGGGGTGAATCAACAGCTTGAATATGGAAAGCGCGCTGATTTCACGAAATCCGTAGAACAAAGGCTTGCCGACCATGAACAACCCGATCGAGAACAGCGCCGACGGCCCGGCGGCAGCGGAAAGAATGGAACAGAAGGTCTCCACAGAAACGGGGAGCGGCAATCCTGTAAAGGACCATGAAATCCCCGCCACGGACGACACCATCAACGGGTTGCGGGCCAATGATTTCGTCACGCCCCAAGCCGCGTTCATTCCCTTCTCACCCCTGAGGTCGGCCTCGATCAAGACGGCGTAGAACGGGATCATGACAACCGTCTGGAAAACCGTCGCGACGATGGCGGGCAGTGCGCCAGCTTCGCCGAACGCAACGATACAAAGCGGGATCCCCATGTAGCCGGTGTTGCCGAAGATCGCCACCATGCCGAACATCGACTGCTCGGAGAGCTTGGTCCGGAACACCCAACGCGCGAAGAAAATCGCGACGACCGTCGTGATGATGCTGCCCGCCGCGAACGCCCCCAGGAACGGCCAGTTGAAAATCTGCTGGGGATCGACCCGTGCCATCGAGAAGAACAGCAGCACGGGCAGCGCCACGTAATAGACGAACTTGTTAATCGCTTCCGAACTTGCCGCGCCGAGCACGCCGAAACGCCCGCAGGCGTAACCTGTCAGAATAATCGCGAACACGGGCAGGACGACGTTGAAGATCGGTTCCATGAAACTCCCTGGGGACCGGCCGGATTATAATATATCCCTGGCGAACACTTGTAGCAGGGCACCCCGATATCTAAGCTCCTGGGCGCGAGCGCACAAGGAGCACATTCACCGGACCGGAGACATCCACTTATGAGCAGCCTCAAAGGCATGAAGATCGGTTTCATCGGGCTGGGTCTGATGGGCAAACCCATGGCCCGCAATCTGGCACGCGCCGGCGCCGAAATGATCGTGCATAACCGCTCGCAGGCACCTGTCGACGAACTCGTGAATGAAGGCATGACCGCAGGCGGGTCCCCCGATAAGGTCGCCGCTGCCGCCGAAATTGTCATCTGCATGCTGACCGACACGCCTGCGGTCGAGAAGGTGATCATGGACGCGGAAGACGGGATCATTGCCGGGATCTCGCCGGATACCTTGATCATCGACATGAGCACTTCGAAGGTGCCGGCAACCCGCCAGATGGCGCAGGCCATCGAGGCAAAAGGCGGTCTTTATGTCGATGCCCCCGTATCGGGCGGCACCATCGGCGCCGAGGGGGGCAGCCTGACGATCATGGCCGGCGGCTCGGATCAAGCGTTCGAACGCGCACGTCCGGTTCTCGAGGTGCTGGGCCAGAAAATCACCCATGTCGGCGGCGTCGGTACGGGCCAGGTGGCGAAGGCCGCCAACCAGGTCATCGTCGGGCTCAATATCGGGGCTGTCGCCGAAGCGCTGACGCTCGCCAAGCACGCCGGTGCCGATCCGGCCAAGGTCCGCGAGGCGCTGGGCGGCGGCTTTGCGGACAGCCGCATTCTTGAAGTGCACGGCCAACGGATGATCGACGGCGCTTTCACCCCGGGCGCACGAGCCACGGTTCAGCGAAAAGACATGGATCAGGCGCTTGAACTTGCCGCCGAGCTAGGAATAGAGCTTCCCGCGACGGCATTGAGCCGCGAGCTTTATGACCGACTGATTGAAGCCGGCAGCGGCGATCTCGACCATTCGGGACTGATCAAGGCCATCGATCCCGACTGAAGAAATTCACGCCTCAGGCCAAGGCCATTCGGCGAGATACTCGATCCCATCGGCTTGTTCAATACGTAACAAGTATGACGCCCCGGGTTTGAGGTTATTGCCGAACACGGCCTGTACCGCAGGCGTCACCGAGTGAATGACCAGGTACGATCCGGCAAGACGCGCCCTGAGTTTCATCAAGCCCGCTTCCGACATATCGTGAAATGCCGCCTGGTACTGGACATCGCCGGTTTTGTCTGACACCTCGTAGCGCAGAATGATTCCGGACTCGCCCGATCCATTGGGATCCAGAACCAGAACCTTGTCGCCCGGCTCGATGATCGTGGCCACAGCCTGGCCGACACTCCGATATTGCGCATAGGCTGGCGACTTGTCGAAGCGCAGCTTTTCCGCGAACACGAACGGTCCGATCACGATCAACACGGCCGGCAGCCACTTCACCCCGCGGATCGGCAGACGTTTACCAAAACGCTGCAGAACGACCGCGCCCGAAAGCGTGATCACCAGGATCGCCAGTCCGCCAAGTTGCTGGTTGTATCGCCAATAGGACGCGATGGTCTTCGCCTCGTAACCGTGAAAAACCGCGACATAACAGAATGCGAGAAATACCGTGTGTCCCATAAATACCAAGGCAATCGTCAGCATCGCCCGTGAATAAGCCGTTCCGCCCCCGATCACGGCACGTGCGCCAACCGCGATCGCAACCAGCATCGCAGCGAAATAGGCGCTCTTTTTGAGCAGGACATGGATCATATTACCGATGATCGCAGGCAGGAGATCGATCGCCCATTCTTCATACGGACGAATGACGAACTCGCGGCCGCTCAGTTCACTTGCCACGTAATGGCGCCAGGCGCCGTAGACGAGCAATCCGGGAAACGCCAGGACGACGATACACCTGACCAGCGCCCCTATCCCGACACCGGGGGTCAGCAGGCCGACCACGAACAGGGCACCGACAGCCAGGCCGTACAGTTCAAGTGTCGACTGCTTGAGACTGATCAGGATTGCAAACACCAGTCCCGATACCAGTGCCGCCTTATGCGCACGCCGTTCGTCGCCGTCTCCGAGCGCATCCAGCATCCACCAGCCAGCCAACACGCCGACCGCCAGTGTGACGCTTGTCGCGGCGTCGGCATATGCTGTCAGGATTACCTTCTGGACAAACGTCGGATTGAAAACCGTCGCCGCTGCTACGCAAAGCGACGCAAGCAGCCACGGATTAATCCCCGCCTCATCCCGGTTCGTGAGAAAAAGCCCGCGGCGTACTGCCATCAAGCCAAGGCTCATCAAGAGGAGCAGGTTTAGCAACGAACCGGCATTTTCGGCGACGCCGCCTTGCAGTCGCGCAGCCAGATAAGACAGCAACTGCCACGCATACGGATATGCCGGGAATGATGCCGACGACCGTGGATGACCCTCACCGGGGAAACGGTCCACATTGAGAAGGTACTTCTGTCCCAGTAACCAGTGTGAGAACTCGTCCCACTGCGAGCCCTGCATTGCCGATACCAGCAGCAGCAGCGGCGCGGCAAACAAAAGCATCCTGAGGAACGCAGGATCGATCAACAGTATGTCGCGACGCAAATACGCCAATCCGGAAATCAGCGCCGTCACACCAAGCACTACGCCAATTGACGTGAACGCAATATCCGTCAGTGTCCCGAAAACGGTGTAAACGACGACGACGGCGGCCCAGCCGAGCAGCGGAAAGATCGGTTTATCGATATCTCGTCCACCGATAGAACTGCCGACAGCGGCAAGGCCCAGCCAGACGGCCGCAACACTCAACAGCGCCGATATCTGACGGGGATCTTCAACGAAATAGGATACGTACTCGGGCATTGTCGACGAGTGCTTCCACAATGGTCGGGCGAGATGCGATTTTCAGGAGGATGCTTACGCGGAGCGCCTGCAACCAATCAAGTTAAAACTGGCGGAACAAAAAGGGGCGCCCCTGAGGGCGCCCCTTAATCGATTGGGTTTCGGGGGTGAGCTTAGAAGCCCATGCCGCCCATACCACCCATGCCGCCCATGCCGCCCATATCGGGCGCACCGCCACCGGCGGATTCCTTGGGCTCCGGCTTGTCGGCGACCATCGCTTCGGTCGTGATCAGCAGACCGGCGACCGAGGCCGCGTCCTGCAGCGCCGTGCGGACAACCTTGGCCGGGTCGATGACGCCCGACTTGACCAGGTTTTCGTACTTGTCCGTCTGCGCGTTGTAGCCGAACTTCACATCCTTCTGCTCGAGCAGCTTGCCGGCAACCACGGCGCCGTCGGCACCCGCGTTTTCGGCAATCTGGCGCAGCGGCGCCTGAAGGGCACGGCGGACGATCGACACACCGACCGTCTGGTCGCTGTTTTCGCCTTCGAGCTTGGCCAGCGCCCTGGTGGCATAGAGAAGCGCAGTACCGCCACCGGCAACAATGCCTTCCTCGACCGCCGCACGGGTCGCGTGCAGCGCGTCGTCGACGCGGTCCTTCTTCTCTTTCACTTCGACTTCCGAACCACCGCCGACACGGATCACCGCAACACCGCCGGCCAGTTTCGCCAGACGCTCCTGCAG
>MDSW01150772.1_pt1 | contig 30891 bp, 29 predicted proteins | sample 811171 | NCBI WGS metagenome assembly MDSW01 (sample SAMN05326641, study PRJNA326480) | marine metagenome | isolation source: seawater | place: Atlantic Ocean: North West | collected 2012 | reverse complement strand
TTTACCGTAAAATAAAAATGAGAAACATAAAAAAATTATAAAGTCATGAGAATTTTGCATCTTAATTTTGATGATAGTATTGGAGGTGCATCAAGAGCTGCAATTAGATTACATAAATCTTTATTATTAAAAAAAGTAATATCTAGAATAATAGTAATAAAAAAAAATAATACTGAAAGAGAGGTATTTAAATTAAAAAACAATTATGATTTGCTAAATTTTTTAAAAAGAGGATTTTCATTTATTTTAAAAAATATACAAAATTTTCAAAAACTGGATATACATCGTTCTTATAATATTTTTAATAACAATGAATTAGTACAATATATAAATAACTCAAATTATGATTTAGTTCATCTTCATTGGATAAATTCTGAAATGATCTCTATTGAAGATTTAATTAAAATAAACAAAAAAATTATTTGGACTTTTCATGATTTGTGGCCAGTATTACCTACACAACATGTAACATTAAAAAATAATTTTAATTACTTAGCTAATTCAGGATTTGAAAATTTTTTTTACAATAGAAAAAAAAACCTTTTTAAAAAACGGAAAATAAACATTATTTGTCCTTCTAATTTCATTTATAAAAAAATTAAAAATTATAAAATTATTAAAAAAAATCGAGTAAAAATAATATCTAATACATTAGATAAAAATTTTTGGAAACCAATTAATAAAGAATTTTGTAGAAAAAAATTAGGTATAAAAAAAAATAAAAAAATAATTTTATTTCACTTACCAAAAAAAAGTGACGACTATATAAAAGGTTTAGATATTTTTAAATTTGTAATTAAAAATTTAAAAATAAATAATGTTGAAATAATTATACTTGGAAAACAAAGAGAAAATATTACAAGCAATATTAAGTATAAGGTTCATTGTTATGGTGAAATTCACAGGAAGTCAAAGCTGAGATTGCTCTATAATAGTTCTGATCTTGTTTTATCCACATCCAGATTTGAAAGTTTTGGACAGGTTATATTGGAAGCTCAATTTTGTGGAGTACCATGCATTGGTTTTGAAAACACTGGTTTAAAAGAAATAATAATAAATAACAAAACTGGTATTTTAATAGAGAAAAACAATAAAAAACAAATGATTGAAAAAATTGAATATTTATTATCAAAAAAAAAATTTTTACTTGTAAAGAAAAAATTTCTTAATCAAATTATAAATAAATTTGATAATAAAAAAACTTCTGCAGATCATATTAAATTATATAAAAAGATAATAAATGAAGAATGAAATCGCAATAATTACCATTCACTCAGGAATTAAAGAGGAGCTTATAAAGACTTTAGATTCAATCGATAATCAGAAAATTAAACCATGTAAAAACATAGTAATTATCAAGAAGATTAAAAATTTTGACTTTAAAAAATACAAAAAAAAATACAGGCAATTTATAATTGGAGAAGACACTTCATTATATAATGCAATGAATATAGGAATTAAACATACAAAAAAAAACAATATATTATTTTTAAATAGTGGAGATACTCTCTATAACAAAAATACTATACAAATTATTAATAGAAAATTAAAAATATATCCTAATACAATTTTAATTTTCAAAACTATTCTTAAATATAAGAATTTAGTTTTTTTCCCTAAAAATAAATTTTTTAATCAAAAAATATATTCACCGCATCCAAGTTTTGTTAGACCTAAAATAAATTCATTAAAAGTCGAATATTACAATGAAAATAACAAAATTAATTCAGACGGAGAATGGATGAGTAGATTAAAAGAACAACTTCCATATAGAAAAATAAATGTTGTTTCATCAATTTATTATTTGGGCGGACAATCCTCAAACCCTTCTTTAAAGTCAATATTTTTTTTATTACAAGATAGTTTTTTATCTTTTTTAAAAGAACTAATGAAATATTTATTGTATAAAATAAACACAAAAAAAAATTATTATAAATTAATATATTTTAAAAAATTTAAATTAAAAATTGAAACAAAATAAATATCATACTTATATTTGGGCCTGTGAATTTAATAATTATTCTGGAGAAGGTAAATTAGCCCTACTTTTTTTAAAATATTTAAAAAATAATAAAAAAATTGGAAATTTTGTAATTGAAACTCCAAGGGGCATGTACAAAAATTTTAAATCAAAAAAAATAACAAATGATCTAGATTCTGTAGCAAATTTTTATTCAAAATATATTACACCATTCGTAGGTATTTATAAAATATATAAAAATCAATATTTTCACAGAAGGAAAACTATCTACATAAATTATGCTCCAATTTGGAATTTCGTTTTATTTCTTTTATTACCAAAAAAAACTATCCTTGGTCCTATAACTGGATCTGATTTCTTTAAAATTTCTAATATGAGATCATTTACAAGATTTTGTATGATAAAAATATTAAATACAATTTCAAAATTAATAATAAGAATTAAATATAGATCCTTAATTTTTTCCACAAATCTGGTAGATTTCAAAAAAAATAAACATCAAAACTTATTTCAATTGCAGTACATTGCTAAAAAAAAAATTAGAAAAATAAAAACTAAAAAGATTGATTTAATTTTTTATTATAGAAATCATCCTAATAAATATAATAATTATGAAATTAATTATCTTAAAAAACTTATTAAATCTGGAAAAAAAATCAAAATAGTTGGTGATTTTTTACCTGAGTTAAGCAAATACTGTACTGGGTATTTAAGTCAGGAAAAACTAATTAAATTATTAGATCGTTCTAAATTTACTATTTCTTCGTTTGAAAATCCTTTTTCATTTTTTATTCAAGATGCTTTATTATCTAATGTTAATATAATTTTTCACAAACAGCAAAAAAAACTAATCTCAGAATATTACGAAGATTTTTTTTTAATAGATTTTTCAAAAAATAATTTTTTTAATCTTAAAAATACAAATAAAAAAACAAAATTAAAAAGTATTTTTTAAATATTTTTTCAAATATTTATTCCAATACAAGGCTGTTAAAATAAAGATTATTTGATCAATACTCCAAGAAACATAACTATTTTCAAAAAAAGATCTTAATGCTACAAAAATGAAAATCTTTATACAAATTGAAAAATAAATATCATTTATTTTATCTAAATTAACTAAGGCAAAATAAAATAAATATAATTGATATAGTCCAAAAATTAATATTATAAATAAACCTAAAAATCCACCGCACAAATACAGATACAATAGAGAATTAGCTGCATCGTTTCCAAATAGTATTAAATCTTTTTTCTCTAATATTACTCGATCAAATTCTGGACCATTCCCAAAAATATAATTAGTTACCGTTTGATCATACCCTAGGATCTCTTTCCATTTACTCATTCTCCCAGTTGTTAAATCATTAGAACTAACTGCAGCGTGATCAAAATATTGTTTTAATGTAAAAACTTTACCCTCTTGTTGTAATCTAGTTGTTCTAATATTAAAATTTAAAATCTTTTTCAGATTTATAATTTCTCCCTTATAATCTCTAATATTTTTTATGTAATTAGAGAACAAAATAGGTAAAATTAATAAGATTACAAAAGAAATAATTTTTTTCTTTATATTTATTGAATAAAAAAAGATAAACAAATTTAAAATAATTAAGGTAAATATATTTACTCTACCTTCGTATGTAAAAATTAGTGAGGATATAAAAATTAAAGGTATTAAAAATTTTATACTATAATTTTTTTTAGAAAAAATAAATTTACAAAAAAATATGATATATATAAATACCAAGTATCTAGAAAAGCCATTACTATTCAAATAATATAATTGTTTTCCATAAAATTTTATACTTCCCCCACCATAAGAAATATTTGGATTTTGAAAAATAAATATTGATATTATTAATATAAAAAAAAATATAGTTATTAATAAAACTTGAGTAATAATCTTATTATCATTATCTAACAGAATTAGGTAGAAAGTCGTAATAGTTGCAAGAGATCCAAATAAAAAATGATTTAGAGCCAAATACTCTCTATCTATACTTAAAAATAAACCTAAATATTGAGAAATAATAATCAATAAAAAAAATAAAATTACATTGTCTATTTTTATTAATTTGTTTGATTTTATTCTGAGTAGAATAAAAAGATTAATAGTCAAAATTAAGTATGGACTAATTGATCTTATTGCTAAAATATTTTTAATCCTAAATATGTCGCTATTAAAATTAATATTAACTATATTTTCACCTACCGAAAAAAAAAGTATTGAATACGCACTTATTATATAAGCTTTAAATAAAAAGTTTTTGTTTAAAATATTTAAATTATTAAAATAGTTGACCATAAAATTTATTAATATATTTAGATTACATTAGAGATAAAAATGTTTACTATTTTTTTTTTAGTTTTAAATTTACTCATAATTTTTAATTTTGATTTAATCAAAAACAACATTAAAATATATGACTATCCTGATTTAGATAGAAAATTCCACAAGAATCCAGTATTCATTGGGGGTGGAATTATAATATTTATCAACTACATACTACTAATTATATCTACTGCCTTTTCAAAAGATAATCAATTTTTTGTAAATCTAGACAGCAATTATAATTACTCAACTTGGTTAGTTGGTCCGGCACTTATATTTTTAATAGGTTTGTATGATGATAAAAAAAATTTAAGTGGAAACATAAAGTTTATACTTCTATCAATAACATATTTATTAATTTTAAAATTAGACAATACTTTAATTATACAAAATTTAGAATTTGTCTCTTTTCCTTTTAATATTAACTTAGGAATATACTCTTTTTTATTTTCCTATTTATGTTTAATGATCTTTTCTAATGCTCTTAATATGCTTGATGGGATTAATCTTCAGGCTGGTCTCTATACTTTAATCATTTTTCTATATATTTTAACAAAAGTCGGTTTTAGTTATGATTTAGGCATTATAATTTTATCAATAATTACTTATTTATACTTAAATTATAAACAAAAAACATTTTTGGGAGATAGTGGAACCTACCTGCTGTCTTATATAATTTCAATAATTTTCATAAAATCTTACAATGCTGAGAGAACCTTCTTATGTGATGAAATTTTCATGATGATGATCTTGCCAGGTTTAGAGCTAATTAGATTATTTTCTATCAGAGTAATTAATGGTAAAAATCCATTATCTCCAGATAGACAGCATATACATCATCTACTTCAAAATAAATTTAAAAATTTAAATTTTGTACATATTTCATTAATAGTAAATTTTTTTTATTTTGTTTTTTGTTCAATATTTTTAATTTACTCCAACATAATTATCATTTTCATAGCTATATTATTTTATATATTAACAACTAATTTAATTCTAAAAAATTGATTAATATTTTTTTTTATCAGACCGCAATATTTTTATTTCTTTACTTTTTTGGAAAAAAAATAACAGAAAATATTCAAAAGATCTTAAAAACTCCTATAGTTTCGTCCAGCATATATATAAATTTTCTATTTTCGCTATTTATTTTAACTTTATTTCCAATATTTATAAATTTTTTTGTTGCCCTCAATTTAAAAATAATAATCGCTTTATTTATAATTTTAATATTTTTCACATTCTACAATATTAAATTCAATAATTTAGATATAACGAATATAAAAATATTAATTTTTACAAGTTTTCTATTTTTGCCTTTTATTATAAATACAGAAATAGGTAATGATGCTGGATTATATCATTTACCTTTTCAAACTTGGATAAAAAATTATAAAATTACATTTGGTCTTTCAAACTTACACAGTAGATATGCATTAACGACAGGATATGATTATTTATTCTCAATTTTTTGGTTTAAAAATTATTTTAGTGTGGCTCCAATAGTTCAATCAAGTTTTTTGTTACTCTTTTTTAGTTTTTTTTTAAAATTTTTAAATGATAAAAAGAATAGCTTAATAATAATATTAATATTGCCAGTATTAATATTATTTCCTGTATGGCAAAAATATGTAATTTTTGATTATGGTTCAGTAGATTTTTCTTTTGGTGTAATTTCTATATTATTCATTTTGCAAACACTCTACTTCTTTAATGGTAATTACAACAAACAAAATATTGTTTCTGAAATTTTAATTTTATTCACTTTATTTACTTTCGTTGTAATATCAAAACCTACAGGAATTCTATTTTTTATTATTATATCTCTAATAATAACTTTTGTAATAAAACAAAATTTATCAAAAATAATATTTAGAAATAATTTAAAATTTGTTTTATTATTTCTTTTTTTTACAATTTTAATTTGGTTTTTAAGAAATTTTATAATTAGTGGATGTTTAGTTTATCCAATTAGTCTTACATGTATAAATGTGTCATGGTTTAATTCTGCGGATTTGACAAGAGATATATCTCTAATATCTAAATATACAGAGCATTTCTCAACAATAGTAAACTATTTACTCGAAAATTTATTTAGCTTCAAATATTTTCTAACTTTTTTCTTATCAATATTATTAATACTTCTCTGGTTCTTTAGTAAAAAAAATTTTTTAAAAATCAATGAAATCTTCATTCTAATTTCAACATTAGTTATTATATCTCTTATTGATTTTAAAAGTCTTAGAGGTTTTTCAAGTATATCATCAATGGCAATGGGATCAGAGGAATATTTCAAAAGAGACGCCTTAATTTTTAAAGAATTTTTAACATTAATTTTATCTTTTGTTTTTTCAACATTATTATCTCTATCCATATTAAAAAAATATAATAACAATAATACTAATTTAAATTTAAATTATTTTAACTTAACTAATTTCTTCTTTATTACAGTTTGTTTTATTCTATGGTTGGCAAAAAGCCCTGATCCTAGGCTAGGTTTTTGGATTTTTGCATTGATACCTACTGTATTTTTATTCTCTTTTGTCAAAATGAATTCAAATAATATAAATTTAAATTTAAAATCAATTTTAATTTTAATAATATTATTAAATTGTATTTTTAGTTTTGTATTTAATACTTACGAGATTAATAAATATAAAAAACTAAATTCAATAATAAATTATAGTAAATTAATTGAGAATAATTCAAACATAAAAAAAAGAGAAAATTTTGGTTTTAAACCCACTCCCATAATTAATGAATGGGGAACTATATCAGACTTTACATGGAATTATTGTTGGAATGTTAAAGATTGTTATTATAATGAAAATGATTTTTCTTTGAAACAATTAAATTTTAAATATTATCTTATAACTACTGAAAGTAATTAGAAATTGAATTATAATAAAAGTAATCATAGATTGCATCTCCGATAATTTTGTTTCCTAATTCATTATAATGCCCACCATCCTTATAATAAATCTCAAGGCTCTTACTTTTTGCATAGTCTAAATGTTGTTTTACGGTATATAAAAATTTGAAATCAGCTTTTTTAGCAAATTCATTCAATTTTATGTTATCTAAATTACAATTAAATATATAAAAATCTTTATTAGGAAAAACATTTCTAATTTTTTCTAGAAGAAAAATTGTTAAATATTCAGACTCTCTTTTTACTTCTTCTGATATAATTTTTTTTCTTAAATTTTTACTTGTTAAAAAAATAATTTTATTAATTATTCTTGACTGCCCAATATATTTAATTCTCAATAATTTTGAAATAGTAAGATCTGAATAAAATATTTCCTCATTTTTATAGTAAGGTCTTCTAGAGAACTGACTCAATGATCCGACTTTAGACTCGAATTCGTAGTAATTATTTTCTAAATCATTTGTACAAAATTGTAAAATAATCAATTTCGGATTAACTTTTTCCTTAATTCTTTTCAATAATAAATATTGTTGAAATGTTCCATATCCACCCGCACCAATTGCTTTTACTTTTAAACTTAAATTGTCTTCACTTTTAAGTTTTTTTGCAAGAATTGAGTACCACATTTTATCCGTACTTACATATGGATCTGATGAGAAAGAGTCTCCAATAACTAAAATTTCATTGTCTTCGCTGTTTCCATATTGAATTATCCCGTTTTCATTGGTTGTAAATTCAACCTTGTATTTATTTCCATATAAGTCTTTATCTGTTTTCTTTATTTTTAAATTTTCTTTTAAAGTCCATCCTAGTAAATGATCATATTTTAAATGATTTTTGTCATAAAATATCAAAAATATTTCTATTACTGCAAAAATAAAAAAAATTATTATTAAATTAAAAAATATTAATTTAATTGCTTTTTTCATTTAAAATTTTCAAAATTTGATTTTTAAAATTATTGTTATTTTTATAATAAAACTTGATTTTTGACTTTTTTGAAGCGAGATAGTCTGAAAATTTATCTCCAATCATATATGACATTTTTCTATTTATATTCCATTTACTTATTGCATCCTCAAGCATTTTATTTCCAGGCTTTCTACATTTACATTTAATTTTATATTTTCCAATCCCTCTCGTAGGATGATGTGGACAAAAGTATGTTTCATCAATTAATTTTAATTTTGTTCTTTTATATAATTTATCGTAAATGAAACTATGAAATTTATTTAAATCATTTTCTGAAATAATTCCCCTGCCCACAACTGATTGATTTGTTATAAGAATTATTAAGTAATTCCGATTTTTTAACTCTTTTAAAGCTTCAAATACTCCAGGTAAAAAAAATATATCATTTATTTTGTAAATATTTTTTCTATCTTTAATTATCACCCCATCTCTATCTAAGAAAAAACACTTATTCATTTTTAATTTTATTTAAAATAATTTTCGTTATAATATCCGCATATACCTCATGACCATAGCTGTTCAAGTGAATATTATCGTGATAAATTTTATCTATTTGACTTACCTTAATATAATCTTTTAATGAGAAGAAATTTATATTGTTAGTGAAGTTATCAAAAAGATAGTCTTCTATTTCAAATAAGTTTCTTTTTTTATAATTATTTTTAGATGGAGAAAATAATATAATTATATTTCCATTATTATTGCTTAAATTTTTAATTTTACTTATATCTTTTTCAATTTTTAGTTTAAGAGCTGCAAAGTTATCTTTTTCTTGATAATCTTTGAATTTTCTCTCCTTAAATCTTATTTTATTTCTTAATTTATCAAGAAAATATGAAAATAATTCTAAGTTTGCTTTAAAAATATTATTATTCTTTTTTGTAAAATAAGGAAGAGATTCGATTTGAATAAAATTCCGATAAAAGTTTCCTAGTATAAAAGTAATAACAACAAAATCTTTTTCTTTGTAATCTAAAAATTCAAGTCTTTTAAAAATATTTTCAAATCCATAAGCATTTACACCTCCATTTAAGCATGTAAATGTATAGTTATCGATAACTTTAAGCTTTTTACAAACTTTTGAAGAAAATAAATCATTATCATCTATATAGCTGCCCCCATATGTTACGCTATCTCCAAGAAAATAAATTTTATTATTATTGCTGGGAGAAATATCAGAATTTCTAAAATTATTTTTATCTATTGTTATTTGTGAATTATTAAACCTTGTAATTTGTTGGTTTTCTTTGGGCAGGTAACCAAAATCTAAAGATTTTTTATATATTAATGGATTACCTAGTCCAATATATCTTAAATATATTTCTGATAAAATTAAAAGCAATAATGTTGATAAAAGTAAAATAAGAAATATTTTAAGAGCTTTTAACATTTTTCATAAATTCTTGGTCTTTTAAATAAAATACAATTGGTAAGTAATATAGTATAGATAACCAATTGTTAAAAAAACTTCCTGACGTTGTCAGTGGCCATATACTTATTAGAATACAAATTAGCGCACAGTTTTGAATATCTTTATTTATAGAGGTATTAATTTTCTTAATATTAACCAAAAAAATATTTTTTATAATCTGGAAAGATACATAAAAAAGCAGCAATACATAAAAAAGTGTTCCTAAAATTCCAGTTTCACTTAAGAATTGCATCAAAATATTATGTGGATGTGTTGAACAACTCACCAAATTATCACTTGTGAAATTTTTATCTTTAAAACATTTATATCTAAAACCTTTTAATCCAGCTCCTAAATATTTGTTTTCTAAAAAAATTTTCCAAGCAGCAATAAAGTGACCTTGGTGAACTTCAGATACTAGAAATATTTTTTGTTTGTTAGATTTATCTTTAGTAACATTTTTATTACTCAAATCATGAAAATGTGTTAATTGATATTTAGTTTCGTATATAAGTCTTGATTTGATTATAGGATCAAAACTTACAATTGTGAAAACTAATATTAGTGAGGCATATAGGCTATACTTTAAATACTTTCTTAGTCTTTTAATAATTATAAAGTTCAGAAAAATGCTGAAGCAAACTAGAATAAAAGATGCTCTTTCTCCAGTTAATAGAACTGTAATAGGTATGAGTAAAAATATTAAGTTTAAAATAATTATTTTCTTTATTGTAGGTTGTTTTTTTTTAAAAAAATTAATTAAATAATAAAAATAAAAAAAGGGAGATATTCTAAGAAGGAAGCTTCCAGCAACACCTTCTGAACCAAAAATTCCTGATACACGATTGTGAACTGAATTAATCAAAGCACCATGTTGAACGCTAAAATTAATATCATCCGCAGTATTGTTTATTATAAAAAGCAATTTAGACAAATAATCAAATCTTAATAAAAAAAATTCTATCAAGCACGACAAAATTACAATTAAAATTGAAATTAAACCTATTTTGATAAATCTTTTTTCAAATTTATTATTATTGTTAAAAAAATAAATTAAAACGATAATGAATAGACCAAATCTAAAATAAAAAAAGGACGATTTAAGTGAAGGAAGTAAATTTTCTGAAAAAATAGAGGAAATAATTAGTGTGATATAAAATAGTATAAATATCTTGACAAAATTATTATTAAAGAAAAATCTTTTTTTACTTAAATTAAGGTATATAAAAAAAATACAGCTCAAAGATACAATCAAGTCTGGTAAAAAGGGACCAGTAATTAAAAGCAAAGGAATAAGTAGTACAATATAAGAAAATTTCTCAACAAAAAATCGATCAACCATCACATTACTTTAGCTTTTAAATATATAAAAAAAAATAAGATATAGAGCTTTAATACCATCTTTGAAATTAATTTTTTTTCCTTCATCATATGTTCTACCGTTATAATTTATTCCAACTTCATAAATTTTTAAATTTAATTTTGCAAACTTAATAATCATTTCAATTTCTATACCAAAATCATTTTGCTCTAAATTTATTTGACTTAAAATTTTTTTCTTGAAAACTTTATAGCCAGTTTCAACATCAGAAAAATTCTTATTCAATACTAAATTACATAAAAATGTTAAAATTTTATTTGCAATTTGATGTGAAAAGTAAATTATACGCTTTGCACCTGAACCTTTAAATCTGCTACCAAGTACTAAATCTGCATTATATTTCTCAAAAGGTTCTAAAAGTTTTGAATATTCATTTGGATCATATTCATAATCAGCATCTTGAATTAAAATTATTTCTCCACTAGCTTTTGAAAATCCTCTTCTAAGTGAGCCACCCTTGCCTATATTTTTTTCATTCTTAATAAAATGATCGTAAAGGTTAGCATTTTCTTCAATTTTTTTACAAGTTTCATCGATTGAACAATCATCAATCACTATAATTTCTAGATTGTAATTTTTTTTTTGAAGATTTACTTTTTTTAATGTTTCTAAAATAAACTTTTCTTCATTAAAAACTGGAACTATTACTGATATTTTCATTATTGATAATTTAAATAAGTTTAAATAATTAATACTTTATACTAAAAAATAATTAAATAAATTAATAATCTACAGATTTGATTTTTATTTAAAATTATATAAAAAATTATCTTGTCTAGATTTTATGCCAATATATGAAATTACTTAATATAAACTATTCAGACTATCTTGGTGGGTCAGCAATTGCATGTAATAGATTACACAAAGCTTTTATAGAAAATAACATTAATTCCTGGTTGGCAGTTTGTAATTCTAATTATTCATTAAAAAATACTCTCACATTTAAAAAACAACAAAATAAAACTCTTTATTTGGTAAAAAAAAATATTTTACGTTTCTTTTTAAAATTTTATGAAAACAAATTTGAAAAGGACCTATCACTATCTATATTAAATAATCCACTCTTCAGTGAAATTAAAATAAATGAATTTGATTTAATAAATTTACATTGGATAGGAAATGAAACAATATCTTTAAATCAAATTAAAAAAATAAAAAAGCCAATAATTTGGACTTTAACTGATATGTGGCCTTTTCTTGGGGCAGAGCATTTAAATTTTTCAGATTTAAATTTACCCAATTATTGGAATGATAGAGAAGAATTGTTAAAAAAAAATTTGGAAATCAATAATTATAACCTTAAAAGAAAATTAAAATATTACCCTGATGATATCCAACCTGTTGCAATTAGTAAATGGTTAGCAAATATAGCATCGAAAAGTATAATATTTAAGAATAAAAAAATTAAAGTTATACCTTGTACTTTAGATTTTAATTTTTGGAAAACTGACAAATTTTTAAAAACAAAAAATATTTTCTTTGATGGTGACAAAAAAATTATTCTTTTCTCATCTTCTGCTGGCACAAATGATTTCAAAAAAGGTTTTAATTATTTAATAAAAGCTCTGAAAAAATTCAAAAGTTTAAAAGATATACATCTTGTAGTCTTAGGAAAAATGAAGTCAAAAGAATTGGAAAATATAAATGCTACCTACACAGAAATATCTCAAAATTTTTTTGGTAACCCAATCGATTTAATGAAGATATACTCCTCAGTGGATTTGGTTGTTATGCCAAGTCTTTTCGAAGCTTTTGGTCAAGTCGCTTTAGAGGCAGCAGCTTGCAATGTTCCTACAGTTGGATTTGAAAAAACAGGATTAGAAGAAATAATTTTACATAAAAAAAATGGTTATCTTTCAGAGTATATGAATTCAGATGATTTATATGAAGGAATAAATTGGTGTTTAGAGGATAATAATCTTAAAAATTTGAAGAAAGATTGTAGATATATTGCAATGCAAAAATTTGATAATTCTTGTATTGTTAATCAGTATCGCGAACTATATGAGAGCACTCTTTAACAAATTTTTTTAAAATTATGAGCTACGATACTTTAATAAAAAACTTATCTGTAATAATTCTGTGTGGTGGAAGAGGGGAAAGGTTAAAGCCGATTACAAACAAAATACCAAAAGCTCTAATTAAGATAGGCGGTCACGAAATACTATCTCATATTATAAACCATTTAAAAAAATATAAAATTAAAAACATCTTCGTATTGACAGGATATAAACAGGAAAAAATAAAAAAATTTGTAAAAAAAAAATTTAAAAATAATGTTAATTGTTTTTATACAGGTCAGAAAAATGATATTATATCTAGAATAAAAAAAAGTTTAGCATTTCAAAAAAAATATATCCTTGTTTGTTATGGCGATACATTGGTAGATTTAAGTATTGATAAACTATTAAAATTTCACTCAAAAAATCATAATCTTTCAACAATTTCTACTTACGAAACAAAGACAAATTTTGGAATAGTAAATTTTAATTCTAAAGGTTTGGTTACAAGCTTTAAAGAAAAGCCTAATCTAAATTTATGGATAAATGTGGGATATTTCATTTTCGAAAAAAACAAATTATTAAAATATTGTAATTCATTCAAATCTTTTAAAAATTTATTAATATATTTGGGAAAGAAGAAAAAAATCAAAGCGTTTAAACATTTTGGAAATCATATAACTATTAATACAGCCATAGAACTTGAGGAGGCGAAAAGGAATATAAAAAAATTTAAGATTAAATTATGATGAATTTTTGGAAAAATAAGAAAGTATTTATAACAGGTATAGATGGTTTTGTAGGATCAAATCTTGCTAAAGAATTGATAAGAAGAAAGGCAAAAGTATATGGGTTAATAAAAAGAAAAAAAGAAAGTTTAATATATTATGAAAATATTCATAAAAAAATTAAATTATTTAAAGGCAACATTACAAATATAAAGATACTAGAATATATATTTAAAAGTAAAAAAATTGAAATATGTTTTCATTTGGCGGCACAAGTTGAAGTTGGTAAAGCAAATAGAAATCCATTTCATACTTTTGAGACAAATATAAGAGGAACTTACTCATTATTAGATGCAATCAGAAAAAATAAAAAATTAGTTAAATCGGTTATTATTGCTTCTTCTGATAAAGTTTATGGAACATACCCTAAAAGCTTATTACCGTACAAAGAAGATTATAAATTAAAAGCAAGTTACCCTTATGAAGTATCAAAGGCATGTTGTGATATAATTAGCAAATCTTTTTCTGGTGAATTATTTAAAATTCCAACAATAATTACACGATTTACAAATATTTATGGTCCAGGACAATTGAATTTTTCAGCTCTCATTCCTGATATAATTAGATCAATAATAAAGGGTAAAAAATTTATACCTAGAGGTGATGGTTCTGCTACAAGAGACTTTATATATGTTAAAGATATAGTATCAATTTATCTATTATTATCTGAAAAATTATACTTAAATAAAAAATATAGTGGTGAAATATTTAATGCTGGTACCAATAAGCCAATTACAATAAAAAAAATTATCGAAAAAATTTTTATTCAAAATAACAAAACTGAAGAATTAAAAAGAATAATAGAAATGATGAAATCAAAAAAAACAAAAGGTGAGATTTTACATCAATATATGAACTGCAGAAAAATTAATAAATATTTTAAGTGGAAGCCTCAATACAACTTTGATACTGGAATAAAAGAAACCTTAATCTGGTATAAGAAATACCTAAGTTAATTAATCAATTTACTTTAAAAAATATCTTGTAACCAAATTTTTTTACTAGATCAGTTGAAACCTCTAAATGTGTGCATAAATTTTTCCCATATAAACATTCGGAATCAGCAAGATAATAATATCCTTCATTTAGAATTCTCTTTTTATAATTAATATTTTTCCCCATGTTGTAAATATTAGGAAAATCTGAATTTAGACTGTAATTTCTGACGATCCTATTAAAATTAAGAAACATAAAAATAATTAAAAATAAAGAAACCATGAATTGTACTTCTTTTTTACTAAATATTTTGAATTTAAATATATAAAATGAAATTATAAAAGATGATGTTATTAATAAAAACAAATAAGTATTCCCGTATCTATACAATGGGAATTTTAAAAACCAAACTATTGAACCTAAAATACTAAAAAAAAATAAATAATAATATTTATTACTTATTTTATTGTTATTTTCTTTTTGCTGAAAAAGCTTATAGGAAAAAATACATAGTAGAAAAATTATTAGTGGTAAAATTTTTTCTAAAATTTTAAAAAAATGATTTTCAAACCAAATTTCTAGCCAATTAAAATTTTTGCTAAATTGTTCAGTTGAAATTTGATTTAATAAAATCTCATTTTTACTTAAATCTAAATACCCTTTTGATGCTGCTTCTCCAGATATTTCATAATATTTTGTATCTTCTAAATTAGACCATAATAAATCTAAGCAAGTTGGTACTGAAGGATATATTATACAACCAGATACAAAAATATTTTTAACAAACCATAAAGCAACAAAAAATAAACTAAAAATTATAATTTTATTTTTTATAATACTGAGAAAAAAATTTATTTTAAAATAAACAAATGGGAAAAATAGAAAAAGAATTAAAAATGATTTATTAAGAAAAACAAAAAAAGAGAATAAGACCAATAAGGAAAATTTATCAAAAGATTCCTTGTCATCCAAATTTTGAAATTTAAAGAAATAAATGATAATTAAAATTGAAAATATATATCCTGCCGCATCATTTCCATAATCACTATATCTTTCTAATGAGGATATGGAAAAAAATAAAACTAAAATCAAAAATAACTGAAAAAAAATATCTTTTGAATCATTTGTTTTTTTTATTTCAAAAAATAAAAAAAATATAAATGTAGATACCAATATTGAAATTGGTAAAAGAATACCTATTTCATTATTTATGTAATTATTATTTAGAGAATTTATATATTGTAGTATAGATACATGTCCAAATCTAAAATGTAAGTTTGTTAAACCGATAATTATTTTTTCTTCATTTAATATTTTTGTATAAGGAAGATGATATAATCCAGCATCAGGTCTAAATATATTCGACTTAAAAATTAAAATAGCTGATACTACTGATACTAAAATTATTAAAAACAAATTTTTTAATAATTCTTTTCTCTTAAATTTTGTAAAAATAAAAAAAGATATCAAGGCTACAAAAAAAAAATAAAAAGTATTAAAGAATTTTGAAAGAGGTATAAAAAAATTAAAAAATAATGAAATAAATCCTAGAAAAATAAATCCTAAAAAAATTTGTTCAAAAAATATTCTCTCCCGTTCTTTGTTTAAAAATATTCCAGAAAATGTTAATCCTGAAAAATATATTAACAAAGTTGTTAAAAAACTTTTAAAAAGAACTATAGTCATGTCTATTTTGATACAATATTTTATTTTATATGAGAACTGATAATAGTAATTACCGTAAAAACTATTGGGTTAATATACCTTTTATTAATAATTTTTTTAAAAAAACATTAAAAAAAAATAGAGAAATTTTTTTTAATTATTTATCAAATCATATAAACATTGAAGAAAATTTTAGTGTTCTGGATGTTGGTACTACAAATATTGATGATGATTATGAAAATATTTTCATACAAAAATATCCTTATAAAAATAATATAACTTGTTTATCAAATCAAAGTCTTGAGCTAATAAAAAAAAAATATCCAGAAATTATAACTAGCTTTGGTGATGGTAGAAAAATGATCTTTGAGGATAAAAGTTTTAATTTAGTTCATAGTAATGCAACAATTGAACATGTTGGTAGTTATAAAAATCAATTAAAATTTTTAGAAGAATGTTTTAGAGTTTCTAACAAATATATATTTATCCAAACACCTAATAAATATTTTCCTTTAGACTTTCACACCAAAATTCCTTTAATTCATTTTTTCCCAGGATACATACATCGGTTTTTACTAAAATTGTTTGGACTAAGATTTTACTCGGATATTAATAATCTTAATCTAATATCAAAAAAAAATTTAGTAGAATTTATGAATAAATTGAATATAAGTAATTATACAATTTTAGAACACAAACTTTTTGGTTTTGTTTCAAATTTAATTTTAATAATAAGGAAATAATAATGTCAAAAATTTTAGTTTGCGGCGCTGGTGGTTTTATTGGTGGCCATCTAGTAAAAAAATTTATGGAAGAGGGGCACGATGTAGTTTGCGCTGATTTTAAACCATATGAATATTGGTGCCAATATTTTGAGGAAAATAAAAATTTTTCTGTAGACCTAAGAGAGAAAGAAAACACTGACTTGGTTACAAAAGATGTAGACTACGTATTTAATATGGCATGTAATATGGGTGGAATGGGTTTTATTGAAAATAATAAAACCGATTGTATGTTATCAGTTTTAATCAATACAAATATGTGCAGATCATCTTTAGCAAATAAAGTTAAAAAATATTTTTTCTCATCTAGTGCATGTGTATATAATGCTAGCAAACAATCAAAAGTGTTTGTGGAGGGATTAAAGGAAAGTGATTCTTACCCCGCTGATCCTGAAGATGGTTACGGGTGGGAAAAATTATTTAGTGAAAGAATGTGCCGACATTTTTACGAAGACTATGGGCTTGAAACAAGAGTTGTCAGATATCATAATATATTTGGTCCTTTTGGTACCTATGATGGTGGTAGAGAAAAGGCTCCGGCAGCAATGTGTAGAAAAATAATTAATGCTAAAATTAATAAGGAAAAAGCCATAGATGTTTGGGGAGATGGTGAACAAACTAGAACATTCTTATATATAAAGGATTGCCTTGAGGGCACAATGAAAGTATTCAATTCTGATAAATTTAATGTTTATAATGTTGGAAGTGATGAACAAGTTTCAATAAATCAAATGATTGAAATAATTGAAGATATTGCGAATTATAAAGTTAAAAAAAATTACCAACTCGATAAACCAAAAGGAGTGAGAGGAAGAAGTAGTGACAATACTAAAATTTCAAAAGATCTTGGATGGCTTCCAAAGATGAAATTAAGAGAAGGGCTCGAATTAACTTATAATTGGATATACGAAAGCATGACAAGTGGAGATAATACGAGTAGGTTCACAAGAAAATACTAAGTAAATTTAAAAATGAGCATAAAGTATCGTCCTGAGATAGACGGACTTAGATTTATCGCAGTATTTGCAGTAATAATTTATCACGCAGATATATATTTTAATAACAAGTTTTTATTACCTGGAGGTTTTCTAGGGGTAGACATTTTTTTTGTTATTTCAGGCTATTTAATTGGAAAACTTATCCATTTTCAAATAAACACTGGCAGTTTTTCTATCAATTCTTTTTTAATCAGAAGAATAAGAAGAATATTTCCTGCTCTATTTTTTATGTGCTTTTTGTCAGCGGTGTTTGGTTATTTTTTCCTTTTTTCAGCTTCATTTACTGACTTATTAAATTCTATAATGTCTTCAATTTTTTTTATTTCTAACTATCATTATTATTTTTCTGGACATGTTTATGGAGCAGATACTTTATTAGTTAAGCCATTAATTCATACCTGGTCTTTAAGTATAGAAATTCAATTTTATCTGATTATATCAATCTTAATTTTTATTTTATCAAAAAAAAATTCCAAAAAACTTCAAATTTTATTTATATTTTTTTAATTTTTTTATCTTTCTTCATTTCCAACTTATTAGTACATTTTAATAATAATCTTAACTTTTATTTTATATTAACTAGATTATGGGAGTTACTAACTGGCTATTATTTGGTTAATATCGAAAAAAAAAATAACAAATTTATTACTAAATACTCTATACAACTAACTTTTATTAGCTTATCGCTAATTATTTTTTCTTTTATTTTTTTTTCAAATGAAAAATTTCATCCAACTTTTAAAACATTGCCAATAGTTATTGGTACATCCTTATTTATTTTGTTTATAAAAAATAGCCCTTTTTTGTTAAAAATTTTTTCAAATAAAATATTAGTTTTTTTAGGATTGATGTCGTATTCATTATACATTTGGCATTACCCAATTTTTGTCTTTTCAAAGTATCTAAATATAACTCAGGGAGAAATTTTAAATAAATTTATGATCATCATAGTTTTATTTGTATCCTCTTATTTAAGTTTCAATTATATTGAAAAGCCTTTTAGGACTAGAAATAATTATTTTTTTAAGAATTTTAAATATTTTTTTTCTTACTCAATAATTTTTTCATCTTTATTTTTTTTATATTTTTTTTATTCAAATAATTATTTTTTAAATTTTAAAAACATTAAGTTAAGTGAAAAACTTAATGATAAATTTTACTTTGATAATAAGTTTTATCTTGATGAATTCAATGATGAGTTAAAAAAATATGAAAATTTAGAGTATTCAAATAATAATAAAAAGAAGGTTTTAATTGTTGGAAACTCTTATGGTGCAGATATGTTTTTGATTTTCAAAAGAAATGAAAAATTATTTTATAAATACGATTTTTCTTATTTAAATACTCAATTTTACTGTTTGGAAGTGATCATCACAAATAATTCAAAATGTAAAATGGATAACAATTTATTATATAAAAAATTAAAAGAAACAGATGTAATAGTTATATCAACAAGATGGAATAAAAATGATTTTGATAATTTTCATGCAATTATTCAGGCACTAAAAGCTTATAATAACGAAATTATTATTGTGTCTAGGTACGAATTTTTAACTGAAGATCAATTTACAATAACAGATATTTTTGGTCTCAAAGAGCAAAGATTGCCTAATGAAAATGAAATAGTAATACTTGGAAATGAATATTATAGAAAACGGACGCTAGAAAGTAAAAAAATAAGGTCATTTCTTTATAATTATTCAGCTAAAAATGAATTGGATTTACTAGATTTTTCAAGTGTTCAATGTAATCATAATTCAAAATACTGTAATCCTATTTCAGATTTTAATTTTAAAATATATTACGATAAAGGACATTTAACTTTAGATGGAATTGACTTTTTTTCAAAAAAATTGAGCCAATTATTTAAATTTTAAATATAATTTCTAGAAATCTTTCTCCACTCATCAAATGCTTTGGAACTTTCTTTGGGAAGAAATTTATGTATATTTTCAGGATTTTTTTTAAGTTGTTTCACCAAATTTGAAGAGTTAACATATCCTATATACTCTTGTTTGAAATCTTTTATAAGATCGTGCGCATTTCTTTTTTGATATACAGTAGGTTCAACATAAACCACTTTGTATTTTTTACTTGTAACATAAAAGCTTGCCCATATGTCATCCATTCTACCAATGTGAGGAAATAAAAAATAATCTTTAAACACATTTCTATTTATAATTGTATTTTGAGAATTAAATGGTGTTATCTGATCAGAGAAAAAAGGAAAAGTATTTTTAACGAATTTACATTCTGGTTTATAGATCATTCTGCAAATAGCATCAATATCAGGATCTCCATTCCAAAATCCTGCTTGTATATCAAATTTTATTTTTTTCTTAACAGTTGATTTTTTATACTTCCTATTCTTAACATATTCTATTGGAAATCCTCTATGCCAAAGATCTTTATAATTTGTAAGTCCTATAGGATCGAAGATATTTTTATTTAATGAATATTTATTAACAAAGCTTTTTTTATTTAAATAATTAATTTTAAACCAATTATTATAAGGTATGTTATCATCATCTATCAAAGCAATTTGCTTAGCTCCCATCTCTAAAGCCTGTAAAATTGCAAAATTTCTTCTTTGAATACAATTCCAGCCAACAAGTTTCGATAATTTCGGCCATTTTTTCTCCTGATATTTTGTACTTAAAATTATAGAATTTTTTAGACCTACTAATTTTTTGGATTTTTTATCTAAAGCTATTATGACTTTACAAATGTTTGATTTATCAAACTTTTTTAAGGTTTCTGTTGTTTTATTTATTGTTGTGGTAGCTACATAAATCATTTTAGTAAATAATAAATTAAAATTTTAAAAAAAGAAATATAATTTTTTATAGCATTAGATTTATCACCTTCATTTCTTGCAGTCCATGTTGTTGCTACAGATAAAAAATTGTAATTTTTTTTGTAGGGACAAATTAACAACTCAAGAGACCAACCATTTCTAAATTCTTTTATTATACAATTTTTTAATGCTTTTTTCGGATAAATTCGGTATGCGAATGTTAAATCGTTAATATTCAAAGGTATAAATAGTTTTAATAATTTTTGTGAAAACATATTGAGCATTAAGTTTATAAATCCATAGTTTTTAAAACTATTTTTTCTTAACCATCTGTCTCCACAAATAATAAAATTTTTATTTCTCATGGACTTTGATACTAATTTATTCAAATGATAAGGATTAGTTTCTAAATCTGATGCCATTAAAGCAATATGTGAAAATTTTGACTTTTGAATACCAGTCATTACCGCTCCACCTACAAAGGGTTTTTTTTGAAAATATATTTTAATTTCACTATTAAATTTTTTTAATTTTTTTAAATGAATTTTTGTGTTTAATGTTGTTAATTCTCTTGAAATTACTAATATAATTTCTTTTTTTATATTAATCTTAGAAATAATATTTATAGTTTTACTTATTGAATTAATTTCATTTAAAGTAGGTATGACAATTGACAAAGAATATTTGGGTTTTTTCATTATAAAATTTAAGCATATATTAATCTTTTGAAATTTTTAATGATTAAGATACAAAAAAATCAAAAATACTTATTATTTTTTTTATTTATACTATATTTTTTATCTAGATTTATATCTTATGAACTATTTCAGATAAAAGCTGACCCTAAAGTCTTACTTCCTGGTTGGCATGTTCTGGAACTCAATTTCTTAAACACAGATATGTTTAACTCAATACTTCATTTACATTCACAGCCACCTCTCTGGAATATTATAATTGGTATTAGTGGTAAAATAGTAGATGGAAAAATATTTGAAACAGCTGTTATCCTTAATTTATATAATTATATTTTATCTTTAGGCATAATATTTTTTTCTTACAAAACTTTAAAAATTTTAAAATTTAAGTCTCAATTTATATTTTTAATTATTTTGTTGTTTGTAGTATTTAATCCTAATATTATTTTTTATGAAAATATAATTAATTATAATCACAGTTTAACTTTTTTATTTACAAATTTAGTATGGTTAATTCTAAAATTCTTTGGGACTAAACAAAAAAAATTCGAATTTTTTATATATCTTAATATTTGTATTCAATCCTTAATATGGGCAGGTGTACATCCAATCATACTTGTATTTTTTTATATTACTATTTCTATACAAAAAAAATCTTTTTTAAATTATGGAACAATTTTTTTTGCAATTATGTTTCTTGTAAGTATTTCTCCTATGATTAAAAATAAAATAATATTTAACAAATTTTCAAATTCAACATGGATTGGAATTAATTTAGCCTCTACAATGAATAATATTGATGAAAAGATGTGCCTATATCAAATAAAATACCCCGATCATTATAGTGTATACCAAAACAAGTATAATAGGGAAGTAAATCATCCTGTTGCTCGTGCGAGTAGTGGGTTTGGTCATAGAAATAGTGTGAGTCAAATTCTTTTATCTGATTTGTGTTTATCTTTGTTTATTGAACAATTAAAAAAAACACCGTTCGAATATATAAAAGGTAGAGCTGTAGCAACAGTTATATCTCATTCTAAATTTAGTTTTGAGTATCTATATCTTTCTCCAGAAAATTTCCGCTTTCATAATTTAAAAAACTTTTTAGACGAAAATATATTTTTAAAAAGAATAAAACAATTAATTCTTTTGATATACATGTTAGTATTTTATTATTTTTTTATAAATAAAATAATTTTCAAAAAAAAATATTATAATGAATTCTTATTAATATTTTCTGTTTATTTATTTTGTAATATAGTTTCACATTTATCTAATGGTTATGAGCATGAAAGATTTATGTATCAATTCCATGTTTTGCATGTAATCTTTATGAGTTATTTTATTTCATTTTTTTATGATAAAAAAAATTAAAACCAAGATCTCTTTCTTTATAATTTTTTTATTAATTTTATTTATTTTTAGCAATAAAATTCATTATGATTTCTATAAAATTATTAATAATTCTTATAAAAACTTAATTGATGAGGCTTATGGAAACTGTAACTATTATGGATTAAAATTTATTAAAAAATCTCTAGATAAATTAGATTCAAGTGCAAAAATAGCAATATATAACAATAATGATCTCGCAGGTATCAAGTGGAAATTTCAAAACTTTAATAAACTCAAATATATAAAAAGACTAGATAAAAACGTTAATTATTTTGATTATATAATTTTAATTTCTCTTCCCGATGACAATAAATTAGAATTCAATGACGATAAAGTTAAAATTGAGAATGTTACATTTAAAATTAAAAACAAGTTTAAAAATTGTTATTTTATTTCAAAAAAATGATTGATTTTACTCTATTTTCTTTAAACTTATTTTTGTTATCTGTTTTTTTTTATAATCCAATTTTTAATATATTTGTAAAAAACAATAAGATTAAGAAAAATTACCTAAACTATCACCAATTGATATTTTTGGTAATTCTATCAAATTTATTCATTCTATTTTCCTTTTTTACTTTTTTTACCGAAAACATAAAAATTATATTTTATTTTTTTTTATTAACTTCAATATTATCATATTCACTTTTAATAAAAAAAAACTTATCGAAATCTTTCTTAATTGAATTAATTTTTATATTTGCAATCTCATTATTATTATCAATAAATATTTTTTCAAATCCCTCTTTAGGTTGGGATGGTAACTTTTGGATTGAAAAGACACAATTATTTTATGAAGGAAAATCTTTTAAAAGTTTGAATGAAACAATTTTTCCATATTACCCACAATTTGGAAGTTTTATATGGGCATTTTTTTGGAAAAGTGGTTTACAAAACTATGAAATTGTAGGTCGGAGTGCTTATATTATAATCTATGTTATCTCAATATTTTCTTTATGTTCTCATCAAAAACTTAACGATTTAGAAAAGTTCTTATTTTCTATTATTTTAATTTTTTTAACTTACAAAGTTGAACATTTCACTGGTTATCAAGATATCCTCATTTTTTCATTTATAATATTTTCTTACATTTTATTTGAAAATTATAAAAAAAATTCAAATATAATAAATTTAATAATATTTAATCTATCAATATTTATTTTATTATGGATTAAAAATGAGGGTATAATTGCTTATTTTGTTTTTCTTGTATTATTTCTCCTGGAAAATAAAAAAAATAATTCGAAACTTAATTTACTAATTTTTTTAACTTTATTTTCATTTTTACTTTTTATCAAATTTATTTTTTTTATTGATCTAAATAATGAGCTAGTATTTCAAAGGGGTATTTCAATTTTTAATTTTTATTCAAATTTAATATCAGTAGAAATATTAATATATAAATTATTAATAATATTAAAGTTTTTTTTAATAAAAATTTTTTATATTCCATTATTTTTAATATTTTTTGTATTAATATTTTTTTTACAAAAAATAAAAAAAAGAGAAATAATTTTTTTTGGATTAATATTTATTTTATATAGCTTGCCATATCTTTTTTCATCTGACTCAACTGATCAAGAGAGAATTGTTTGGCATCTACAAACTTCCTATGATAGAATGTTATTGCAATGCGGAGCTTTTTTACTGCCGTTTGTATTAAAAAATTTAAGAAGTTTTATTAAATATAATTAGTCTTTTAAATTTTATATGTTATACAGCCCAAATGAGATCTTCTGCAATAATTACTGGTATTACAGGTCAAGATGGGGCTTATCTTGCAGAACTATTGTTAAAAAAAAATTATAAAGTTTTTGGTATTATAAGAAGAAATTCTGTAGATCCATTAACAAGATTAGAACACTTAGATATCAAAAATAAAATTAATTATATTAACATTGATTTATCTGAGCATCTAAAAATAATTGAGGCAATAAAAAAAATAAAACCTAAATATTTTTTTAATTTAGCAGCTCAATCATTTGTAACCTATGCGTATGACAATCCAATTTATACAGATCAAATTAATAATCAATCTGTTATAAATATTCTTGAAGCAATAAGACAATTTAGTAAAAAAACAAAATTTTACCAGGCTTCATCATCTGAAATGTATGGAATGAATGAGAGAAATCAAAAAAAACTTAATGAGAAATCTCATTTTAATCCTATATCACCATATTCTATTGCAAAATTATCATCTTATTACTACGTTAGAATGTACAGAAACTCATTTAATATGTTTGCATCAAATGGAATATTATTTAATCATGAAAGCCCACTAAGGGGTGAACAATTTGTTACAAAAAAAATAATTACTGGCCTTACAGCTATAAAAATGGGGAAGACAAAAGACTCACTAAAATTAGGTAACATATATTCTAGGAGAGATTGGGGTCACGCAAAAGATTATGTAAATATGATGTACAAAATTTTAAATTACAAAAAACCAGACGATTTTGTAATTTCAAGTGAAAAACAATATTCAATAAAAGAATTTATAAATCTAGTATGTAAAAAATTAAAGTTGAGTATTAGATGGCAAGGTAAAGGAATAAATGAAAAAGCTTTAGATAAAAATAATAAAATTATTGTAGAAATATCTAAAAAATTTTTTAGACCAATGGATGTAGTTTATTTGTTAGGTGATAGTACAAAAGCAAAAAAATTACTGAAATGGAAGCCTAACAAAAATATTGATTTTCTTATTCAAGATATGATTGATTATGAAATTAATAAATATCAATGAGCAGTATAAAATTTTGTAGAAGTTGCCGATCAAAAAAATTAATAAAGTTATTTAGTTTAGGAAAACAATACTACACTGGCATATTTCCAAAAAATAAAAAGACCAAAGTTCCTTCTGGAAAATTAGAACTCTTAAAATGTAATTATTGTTCTCTTGTTCAGTTATCTGAAAATTTTAATTTAAAAAAAATGTACGGTAAAAATTATGGTTATAGGACTGGTCTTAATAGTTCAATGGTAAAGCACATTGAGCAAAAAGTTAAGTATCTAAAATCAATTATTAAATTAAAAGAAAATGATATAATTTTAGATATTGGATCAAATGACGGAACATTGTTAAAGTGCTTTAATTATAGTAAATATAATTTAATTGGAATTGACCCAACTATTTCAAAATTCAAAAAATATTATCCAAAAAAAATTAAAAAAATTGCTAATTTTTTTAATAAAAAAAATTTAATGCCGTTTATTGGACGAAAAAAAGCTAAATTAATAACTTCAATTGCTATGTTTTATGATTTACCTGACCCCACCTCTTTTGCTAAAAATATATATTCTCTATTAGACGATAATGGTATTTGGCATTTAGAGCAAAGTTACAGTGGTTCGATGATTGAAAACTTATCTTATGATACTATTTGTCATGAACATTTAGAATATTATTCACTAAAATCAATAAAACATATTTTAGATAAAGTTAATCTAAAAATTATTGACATAAAATTTAATGAAATAAATGGAGGCAGTTTCGCATTATCTGTAGCAAAAAGAAATTCTCCTTTATTAAGTAATAAAAAAAAAATTTCGAAAATACTCAGTAAAGAAAAAGTAAAAAAAATTAATTCTACCCAAATTTATATAAATTTTTACAAAAGAATATCAGCCGAAAAAATTAAATTAATAAATTTATTAAAAAAAATAAAAAAAAATAAAAAAATAGTAATAGGTTATGGAGCCTCTACTAAAGGAAATGTTATTTTACAATTTTGTAAAATAAATTCGGATCTAATAAATTTTATTTGCGAAGTAAATAAAGACAAAAACAATTGCTACACACCTGGCTCAAATATCAAGATTATAAGTGAAGATAATGCGAAAAAAATAAAACCTGATTATTATTTTGTTCTTCCTTGGCATTTTAAAAAATTTATCGTTCAAAAAGAAAAAAAATTGATTAAAAATGGCACTAAATTCATTTTCCCACTTCCTAGATTGAGGATTAATTAAATTGAAGACTTTAGTAATCATACCAACTCTGAATGAGTCACAGAATATTTCCAAATTGTTAGTTAAGCTTTCAAGACTTTATAAAAATATCGACATATTAGTTGTTGATGATAATTCTACTGATGGCACCTATGATATCGTTTTAAAATTAGCCTCTAAATTAAAAAATATTAAAATCATTTCTAGAAAAAAAGATATTGGTATAGGTTCAGCTCATCTTCGTGGAATATCTTATGCTTATAAAAAAAAATACCATATTTGTATTACAATGGATGCAGATGGGACGCACGATCCAAAAAAAATTAGACATATGTTAAAAATTATTAAATTAAATAAATTCCAAATAATTAATACAAATAGATTCAAAGATAAAAAATCAATAGAGGATTGGCCATTAATACGTCGCGCAATAACATTGTTAAGATATTTTTTAGTAAAACTTTTGTTAAATACGGATTTTGACTCCTCCGGAGGTTTTCGATGTTATAATCTATATCAAATTAAAAAATCGCATTTTTACTTAGCAAAAAATAAAAATTATTTTTTTTTAATTGAAAGTTTATATTTTTTTCAAAAGCTAAATTATAAGATTTACGAAATCTCAAATAAACTTAAATTTAGATCAGCCAATAAATCTAAAATGAAAATTAAACATATTTTCGAATCATTTTATGATTTGTTATCTTTAAGGTTTAAAAACTAAATGGATAAGACTATATTAATTATTAAAAAAAATTTTTTCTTTATTATATTATATGTCTTAATAGCATATACTTATTATAGATTTTTATACTTTCAATTAGAACATACTGACGAAATAAATTATTTATCAGATTCATTGCTTCTACTCGAGGGAATATTACCCTCATTTAAGCACAGTCCATCTGGTTTATCAACATGGATCGGTTCTTTTTATTTATTTTTAGATTTCATATTTTACTCAATTTTGAATGAAATACCCACTAGTGTTAGATCATTACTAGATAATTTTGATTATGTAATTTATTCAAATTATTTAGATTTGACAGGAATTAAAACAACTTTGTTTTTACTAAATTTATTTTTAATTTTTTATTTCTACAAACAAGATAAAAATAACAAATTTTTCTTTTATCTTTTTATCATTATTTTTTTCTCACCTTATTTAATTAATTTGAGTTTTTCAGGAAAACCATTTTTTACTGCAAGTCTTTTTTGTGCAATTAGTTTAGTAATTAAAAATAAAAATTTGCGTCTTTGTCATATTTTTTATGGTCTTGCAATAGCTGAAAAGTTTGAGTTTATTTTATTAATTAATTTATTTGCAAATGAAAACAATAAAATCAATTTTAAAAATTATCTATTTATACTATTAATCTTTTTTGCAATAGCTCCATGGTGGACTTCTTCTTTTTTCCAAAATATTAAAATAAACCTTAATTATATATTGGATAATTCAATAATTGTAGATGAAAATAGTAAATCTTTTTTTAATTCTATTATTTTTTTAATTTACTTTTTTGGATTGTTTTTTATTTCTTTTTTTAAAAAAATAGGTCACAAATTGATAATAATCTCTTTGCTCTTCTTTTCTGTGTTGCATTTAATCATTCTTCAAAATTATTATATAAGGTGGTTTCAACCCTTTTTTGTCTATTCTGCATTTTTAATTTCATCAATAAATTTTATCTCAAAAATAAATATTAAGGCTGAAAAATTTATTTTTATAGTCCCAATAATTTTTTTAATTTTTTTACATTCAAAAAAGATTGACTCCGATTTAGATATTCTGGAATTAGAAAAAAATACTTCTAATAATCAAATCTTATCATATGGTTTATTAAAAGAAGATTTAGATTTTAAAAATTATATTAATGAGCAAATTCCAAATTTTAATAAAAGAAATGTAAAAAACATAAATCATTTTAATGATATAGATTCGCCTATATCCTTTTCAATTTCAGGTAATTTAGAAATAAATTTTATAAGAAGATATGAATATTTAGCAAAATATCATAATGCTGAGAAAAGTAAATTCATTCTTATGGGTGGCGGAATTCCATCATATATCGAGTTTTGGTGTAAAAAAACTTATATTAATGAAAAAACTGAAATTATTTCTTATGGCAACAGAGAAGAAGTAAAAATTTGTTTAGAATTTAAATAATTTGCTTAAACCTTTTTTTTTACATACGAAAAAATAGTTATATGTATTTTTATTGTTTCTTTGAACCTTTTTTAACTTATATTTATTTTTAAGATATTGATATTTTTCGTAACCTAATTTATTCAATAAAACATTAATTTGTTTAGATGGATTTTCTATCATGATAATTGGTCTATTTTTTTTTATAGTTTTTATGGCTCCAAGAATAATATTAAACTCATAATTTTCAGTATCTATTTTGATTATATCTGGTTTAAGATTAAAGCTATCAAGCGTTCTAATGGTTATTTGAGTTTTTTTATATTTAAAATTTTTCTTTCTGAAATAAAAAAATAAATTTTTGGCTGCAAAACTTTTGTCAATTGATGAAAAAAATTTAAAGTATAATTTTATTTTAAAAATTTCTACATATGGAGTATAAATCAAAATCTTTTTAGACTTTTCCCCACATCCCTTTTTTATCAATATAGATTTATTTTTATTTTTACTAATTTTAAGTTGTTTATGTAAAAAAAATAGAGGTTCAAAACAATAAAATTTTGAAGCGTAGAGATATTTAGCAATATATCTACTAAAAACACCATTTGAAGAACCAATATCAATAATTTTTAGATTTTTCTTTTTATTCAAAAAAGCAAATACTTTGCAATCACTCTCAAAAAACAAATTAGACAAAAAATACTCATATATGGTTCTTATTAAGTAATAGATTAACCAGTTTTTTCTTACAATTTTTTCAAAAGTTCCCATATTTAATAAATTATTAAAATATTTTATAGAATTATTAAATAAATTAATTTATTTTTTTCTATAAAGTATTTAATCTTAACGTTCTCATGTTTATTTCAATAATTATCCCATGTTTTAATGAAGAAAAAACACTTGAAAAATTAATAGATAAAATATTAGAACAAAAAGGATTTAAAAAAAAAATAATAATTGTTGATGATTATTCTTCGGATGGTTCTATTTCAATTTTAAAAAAAATTTATAAGGAAAATAAAGTAGACGAAGTAATATTTCATAAAAAAAATTTAGGGAAAGGTGCTTGTATAAAAAGTGCTCAGCATTTTGTTGAAGGAGATTATGTTATTATTCAAGATGCTGATCTTGAATATGATCCAAGTGATTATAAATTTCTAATTGAAAAAATATCAAATGAAAATTTAAAAGTAGTTTATGGATCAAGGGTTTTAAAATCACAAAATAATCAAAAAATTCAAAATTTTAGTCATAAAATTAGAATATATGGAAATTATTTCTTAACAAAAATTTCTAATCTTATAAATAAACAGAAATTAACCGATGCTCATACTTGTTATAAAATGTTTGAAACAAATTTATTTAAAAGTATAAAATTAGAAGAGGATGACTTTTCATTTTGTCCCGAAATTACAACTAAAATTTCACTATTGAATGTTACCGTAAAGGAAGTACCAATAAATTATATTGGAAGAAGTTATGAAGATGGTAAAAAAATTGTTGCCTTAGATGCCTTAAAAGCAATTTTAACAATAATAAAATACAGATATTTCAAATAAATTTCTATTTTGACTTTTTATTATTAAAATGTATAAGAATTTGCCTGGTAATTTTAGCGAAAGGGTAATACCCGATCCCATTCCGAACTCGGAAGTCAAGCCTTTCTGCGCCGATGGTACTTAGTCTTAAGACTTGGAAGAGTAGGACATTGCCAGGCTAG
>MDSW01020602.1_pt1 | contig 30892 bp, 17 predicted proteins | sample 811171 | NCBI WGS metagenome assembly MDSW01 (sample SAMN05326641, study PRJNA326480) | marine metagenome | isolation source: seawater | place: Atlantic Ocean: North West | collected 2012 | reverse complement strand
CGCGACGGCTCGGGCTCGGGCTCGGGCTCGGGCTCGGGCTCGGGCTCCCAGCACGGCTCGCGGCGGCGCATGACGGCGGCGGAGAAGACGCACCTCGAGCAGCTCCGGCGGCGGGTCCGGGAGGAGCTCGGCGTCGAGCTCACCGCGGGGTGGAGCGTCATGATCCAGCAGAGGAAGTCCGGCGCGTCGAAGGACCTCACGGACAAGTACTTCCTCCCGCCCGCGGCGCCGCCGAGGGACGCGCCGGAGGGGCTCCGGACCAAGTCCAAGTACCGGTCGGAGACGGAGGTGATCGCGTACGCCAGGAGGCTGCACGACATGCCGTCGACGAAGAAGCGCAAGAAGCCCTCAAAAGGCGGCGGCGCCGCGAAGAAGGCGTCGACGAAGGCGCTCGCGCTTCCCGCGCCGCCGAATCCCGCGAAACGGCGCAAGGGCGCGGCGGCGTACCCGGCGGCGACGAAACGCGAGCTCGGGCCCGAGGACGAGGACGACGGCATCGGCGTGGACTCGGACGAGGTTTCGGATTCCGCGTCGGATTCGGAGTCGGCGTCGGCGTCGGATTCGGATTCGGAGTCGGATTTGGCGTCTGAATCCGAGCCCGAGTCCGACTCGGAGGTTCCCGACTCGGCGGACCCGTACGGCGTTCGCGTGGAGGGCATGCTGACGGTGATGGACGCGGACGCCGCGCGGAGGGCGTTCGAGACGCGCGTCCTGACCCCGGCGAAGGCGCGGGCGCTCGAGGAGCACATCGAGAGCCAGCTCGCGAACCCGTCGATGGGCTTCGACGTGGACGTCCTCCAGCTCGAGTACCAGCGCGCGACCGGGTTCGAGGCGCTGTCGGACGACCCGAACGAGCTCAGGCGGATGCTCGTGGAGGTGGCCAGGCGCGAGAAGGAGAAGGCGCTCGCCGCCGCCGCCGCGGGAGGCGGCGCCGGGGGGATGTTCTCGCCGGAGACGAACCGAGCCATCTCCCGGGAGGAGGCGCGGACGGGACGAAACGACGCGTCGGGAAACGGTGACGGGGGCGACGGGCGCGAAGGCGGTCGTCCCCGCGCCGCCGCGCGCGGGTCCCCCGACGCGGCGATCCTTCGCGAACCGCACCCGAGCCGTCGAGAAGAGCCCGGAGAAGGACGAAACCCCGAAGACCCTATGAATAAAACCCGGTCCCCGCCCGCGGCGGGCGGGTCGGGGTTTTCGCGCGAGAAGAAGCGCCCGCGCGACGCGGAGCCCACGACGCGCCCGCCCGCGGAGGCGCGCGCCGCCGAACCCGTCGAACCCGCGGACGACGCGGACGACGCGGCGCGGGGCATGCGCGTCCCGCGCACGCTCGGCGACGTCACGCGCGGGTCGTTTCGAATTCTCGACATCTTGAACGACGGCTCGCCGTCGGAGGAGGAGAAGGACGAAGCCACGGAACGCGACGCGTCCGGGGACGAGGACCCGGTCGTCGGGAGCCAGGAGGAGGTGGTCCAGGGAGGCCCGGGCGGCGGCTCGACGAACCACCCGAACCACCCCGGGGACGCGAACGATGAAGATCCTTCGTCGCTCGCGCTTCTTGTCCCCCGGGCGCACGCGGCGTTTGGTTCGCGTTGGAACCCGACGGATTCCGCGATGACGGCGCTCGCCAAGGCGGCGCTTCACGCGTCCGACGCGGGCGCGCCCCCCGGGGAGGTTCGGTGCCGCGAGGCCGAGCGCAAGCGGCTCGTGGACGTGGTGACGCGCGGGCTCAAGTCTCGGCGGAGCGCGAGCGCGTACGCGTGCGGGTTGCCGGGCACGGGCAAGAGCCTGACGGTGGCGGAGGTGGAGCGCGTCGCGCGCGCGTGGGGCGACGGCTCCAAGCTCGGCGGCGGCGGAAAACACCTCGCCAAGCGCGCGTCGGACCGACCGAGGGTCGCCGCCGTGAACTGCATGGCGCTCGCGGACCCGAGGCTGGTGTTCGCGCGGATCGTCGAGGAACTCACGCACTCCCAGTCGTCGCGGAAGGGCGGCGCGCGCGAGGGGGGGTCGGGGGGGGGAGGCGCCGGGTCCGCGCGCGAGGAGGAGCCCGCTCGCGCGCGGAGGAACGGAGGCGGCGACCAGAAGAGCTCGGAACGGGACGCCGCCGCCGCGTCGGACGCCGCGTCCCTCTCGGACCTCGCGACCCTCCCCGAGGTGGCGCAGCTCCGCGCGCTCGTCGCCGGCGAGGACGCCAGGGGCGGGCCCATGTCGGTGATTCTTCTGGACGAGATGGACCAGCTCGCGAGTAAGGCGCAGGGCGTTTTGTACGAACTCTTCGGCCTCCCGACGCTCCCCGGGTCGCGGTGCGTCGTGATAGGCGTCGCCAACGGCATCAACCTCGTCGAGACGACGCTCCCCCGCCTCGCGGCGCGCGGGTGCGAGCCCACCGTCGTGCGCTTTCACGCGTACGACAAGGACCAGATCAGGGCGCTGCTCCGACAGAGGCTCGGGGGTCTGCCCTGGAAGGTGTTCGAGGAGGCGGGCCTGGAGCTGTGCGCGCGAAAGGTGGCGGCGGCGACGGGGGACATGCGCAGGGCGCTCAGCATCTGCGCGGCGGCGGTGGATATGTGCGCGCGAGAGGCGAGCGACCAGTTCTCCGCCGCCGACCCGAACGGCGCCTCGAACGGCGCCTCGAGCGGTGGTGACGGTTCGTCTTCCTTGTCCCTGGGTTCGGACCGTCGCGCGCCCGCGACGGCGGCGCTCGGCGCGCTGGTGAAGATTTCGCACGTCGCGCGCGCCGTCTCGGCGAGCTTCTCCTCCCCCGTCGTCGACACGATGCGCGGTTTGCCGCAGCACCAGCAGATGGTCCTGTGCGCGGCGGTGCGTCTGTTTCGCGAGGAAGGGTCCAGGCGCGAGGCCACGCTGGGGGTGCTCAACGACCGGTACACCGCTCTGTGTAAGGAGGCGCAGATTCGGGGGTTGACCCCGGGGGAGTTTTCGGGGGTGTGCACGGTGCTCGCGGATCAGACGCTGTTGAAGGTTGGGCCCGGGCGCGAGGACCGGCGGCGGAAGACCAGTCTGGCGGTGCACCAGGACGACGTCGTGTTCGCGCTGCAGGGGGTGAACTTCTTCAGGAACCTCATCGGGGACACCAGGAAGGGGACGGGGAAGGCGTGAGGGAGAGGGAGGGGTGTAGGGCGAACGAACCAAGGGGGGAAAGGGGGGGGGGGCGAACGAACGAAGTGGGATTCGAACGAAACGAGGGAAGAAACGCCTTCATCTCACTACACGCCTCGTCATCACGTCGTCATCAAACACCCACCGCCGCGTTTTATTCGTTCTTTCTGGGACGGTTCCGAACGTGGTCGCGCGCGGGCCGTCGTTGTCTTCGCACTCCTCGGCCGCGCGGCGCTCGAGCACTCGGCATGCGCCTCGCCGCCTCGGCGGTCTCCCTCGCGTCCGCGCGGTTCGCGCGCGCCGCGACGTCGCGCGACGCCGCGCGTCGCGCGAACCGCGCGGCGCGACCGGCCCGACGACCCCTCGCCGCGCCGCGCGCCGCGGCCGCCTCCTCCTCCGCCGGGGAGGAGCCGGAGTCCTCGGGCGCGACCGTCCCCTTCGACGAGACGGAGGGCGGGGAGGGCGCCTCCGGCCACGACGTCATCGAGAAAGAGCGCTCGCCCGCGCCGCCGCCTTCCCCGACCGCGCCGCCCACCACCTCCCCGCCGGCACCCGCGGGGTGGGGCGCGACCCCCGAGGACGCCGGCGCCCCCGGCGCCCCGGGACCCTCCCTCTCGGACGCGTCCGTCTCGCCCGGCGCGTACTTCCGCGGCCGAGCGGGGTACAGCAAATTTTACCCGCCGGACGCGCGCGAGGCGACCTTCGCCAGGCACCTCATGGTCGCCGTGGACGACTCCGAGGCGTCCGAGGCGGCGGTTCGGTGGAGCATCGCGAACCTGTGCCGCTCGGGCGACCTGCTCCACGTCGTCCACGTCAGCGCCGCGGGGGAGGCGGACCCCCGCGCGCTCCCGGGATACGTCGGCCCGCCGGACCCGCGAGGCGTCGTCGAGGCAGAGGTTGGATCGCCCGTAGATTTCGTTCCCGGATTTGGGCCCCCGTCGGTTTCCGCGAGCGCCGCCAGGCACAGGCGAATGGTCGGCGACGAGTGGGCGCCGAAAGCGCTCCACGGCGTGCGGGTGCGCGCGCCCGAGACGAGAAGGGCTTCCTTCATTTTTTCTCTGACCGCGCGTTTCCCTCCCCCGCGCGTTTCCCCCGACGGTGCCTCGCGGTCGCGTACGTACCCGCCTCTTCTTCGCGACGGCTCGATCTTTACCCCAGGCCATGGCTTTCGCGCTCGACGCCGACACGCAGGACGCGTACTGGTCCGCCGCCGTGCTTCGCACGGAGGCGATGCTCGACGACATCTTCGACCGGGTCAAGAAAAACCACGGTGCGTTTTTCCCCGAAACGTTTTCTCTCTTTTCTACTTACGTAGAAGGCCCGCCCGCGCGCTCGTTCGATCCCGTGTACTCGTTCGATCGACTCTTTTTTTCGCTGACCGACGCGCTCTGGAGGCGTTCGCGGGTGGTGCGGGGGCACGCTCGTAGGCGAGACCGCGCCCGGCGGGACGGACATGACGCCGTTTCCGCAGCCGGTGGAGCTCGACGCCGTGATGGACACGACGTGGGAGCCCGTGGCGGAGGTGGTGAGGCAAAAGGCGGAGCGGTGCGGCGCGGAGATGCTCGTCGTCGCGCACCACAGCAAGAACTGGTGGGAAGACTGGCTCGCGGGCTCCGTCGCGAAGTACCTCATCGACAAGTCCGACCTTAACGTCGTCGTCGTGCACTGATCACCGCCAAGGAAAAAACAAAAGCGCGCGGGTGGAAAAAAAGACCTTCTAGTAGAGCGAGAGACGAAAGCGAGGCGAACGCGACGAAACGAAGGCGGCCGTTCGTTTCTTCACGACCGTTTCATGCGAGTCCCTAGTACGACGCGCGCGCGAGGAGTGGAGTCTTGTACGGCCGCACATGCATCGGCTCTCTGACGCGTCTTCGCGCGCCCCCTCGTCCTTTTCGACGCTTTTGGTTTTTTCCCCGGTCACGTCACGCGAGGAGCTCTCTGGTATACTTCCACGCGGTGCTCCACACGGGTTCGCACAGGTCGATGGGAATCTTCCCCTGCTTGTTCTTGAAGGTCTTATCCGCGCCGTTCTGCAGCAGAAAGTTGACGATCTCCACGTGGCCGCGCATGGCGGCCCAGTGCAGCGCGGTGTTATCCCCGATGTCGAGCGCGTCGACGTCGGCGCCCTGCTCCACCAGGAACTGCACCGTGTGCAGATGGCCGTTGTGCGCGGCGCGCGCGAGGGGGCAGTCGCGCATCAGGCCGGCTTGCTGCACGTCCGCGCCCTCGCCGATGAGGAGGTCGCACACCGCGGTGTGGCCGTTTCCCGCGGCGAGGACCAGCGGGGGGTCGCCGCAGTGGTCCGCCTCGTCCAGGGGCGCGCCCTCGTTGATGTGCTCCTTGACCCAGTCGTAGTACCCGTCGCAGCAGTCGCGCCAGATGTTGGACTTGTCCGGGATGAACCGGCCGTTCTGAACGTAAACCGAGGTGGGGAAGGGGGCGCGCGCCGGGGCGTGGGGGGGTGGGGCGGTGAGGGTCGGTGTCCGTCGGGGAGGTGGTGAGAGGATGGCGCGCGGAGGAGTCGGGCGTCGCGCGCGCGCGAGGTGGGTCGTTCGCGGCGTCTCCAGGGGGGACGCGCGATCGCGCGACGGGAACGCGCGCGCCTCGGGGGATCCGATCGCGAGGCGGGAGTTCGACGGACGCGGGCCGCGCGCGCGCGCGGAAGGGAGGGGGAGGGGGAGGGCGCGGGCGCGGAGGAGCGCGCGCGCACCACGAGGTCGAAGGGCATGGTCGTGGCCTTCGAGGGCGTTCGCGGGCGGGGTGGGGCGGCGCGCGCGGGGGGGGGAAGTGGCGCGCCTCGGAAGCGACGAGGACGCGGCGTGGAAACGACGACGCGAGGGAAAAACGGCCGCGCGGGAGGCGAGGGGGCGTTTTCGGCGGCTCGACGCATTTCGGTGCGGCGAACGCGACGACGAAAATCTGCGCGCGCCGGCGCGCGCCTCGACGGGGCCTTCCAAACATACGCGTCGTTTGATTAGGGCAGCGGGTCGCGGCCGCGGGCACTCGCGCTCTCGCGCCTCGCGGGCACTCGCGCTCTCGCGCCTCTCGTTCGCACCGCCATGTCCGGCGCTCTGCGCCACGCCGCGCTCCGCGCCTCGCGGCGCCTCTCCCTCGCGTCCCCCGCCTCGACGTTCGCGACGAAGGCGCCCCCGCCGACGCCGTTCGCGTACCAGGACATCTTCGAGCCCGCGGCGCCCAAGGAGGTGCCGTGGCGCAAGCTCACGGATCAGCACGTGAGCGTGCACGAGGGCCCCTTCGGCGAGCGCGTCCTGCGCGTCGAGCCCGAGGCGCTGACCCTGATCGCGCGGCAGGGCATGACCGACATCGCGCACCTCCTGCGCCCGGGCCACCTGCAGCAGCTCTCCAACATCCTCGCGGACCCGGAGGCGAGCGACAACGATCGCTTCGTCGCCCTCGAGCTCCTCAAAAACGCAAACGTCGCCGCGGGCATGGTCCTGCCCGGGTGCCAGGACACGGGCACCGCCATCGTCATGGGCAAGCGCGGCCAGCGCGTGTTCACCGACGGAGACGACGAAGCCGCCCTGAGCAGAGGCGTGTACGAAGCGTACGTGGAGAAGAACCTCAGGTACTCGCAGGTGGCGCCGCAGGACATGTTCGCGGAAAAAAACACGGGGTGCAACCTCCCGGCGCAGATCGACCTCTACGCCGCGAAAGGAGACGAGTACCACTTCCACTTCATGGTAAGACGAAGGCGAGACGAACCCATTCGAAGACGAACCCTCAAGCCCGGAGAGAGTGACGCCCGGCCCGCGAAGAGTGACGCTCGAGGAAGAGCGCCGCTCTCTGCTCGAGAGGGCGTCGCTCTCCGCTCCCGGGTTGTTAACTTTTCTCCGTGCTTTTTTCTCCCGTTGTGTTTTTCCCCTCGTCCGTTTCCCCTCGCTCGCTCGCGTAAATGCGATCGCCGACTCGATCCTCCCTCTCTCTCCTAAAACCAGGCCAAAGGCGGCGGTTCCGCGAACAAGACGTTTCTGTACCAGGAGACGAAAGCTTTGCTGAACGAGGAGCGCATGATGCAGTTTTTGGAGGAGAAGATCAAGACGCTCGGCACGGCGGCGTGCCCTCCGTACCACCTCGCGTTTGTCGTCGGCGGGTTGAGCGCGGAGCAGAATTTGAAAACCGTCAAGCTCGCCTCCGCGCGGTACCTCGACAACCTGCACGAGAGCGGCAACGCCCGCGGGCGCGCGTTCCGCGATCGCGCCTTCGAGCGGAAGATCCACGCGCTGACCCAGAGGATGGGCATCGGCGCGCAGTTCGGCGGCAAGTACTTCTGCCACGACGTGCGCGTCATCCGCCTGCCTCGGCACGGCGCGAGCTGCCCCGTCGGCCTCGGCGTGTCGTGTTCCGCCGACCGCCAGATGCTCGGCAAGATCACCGCCGAGGGGGTTTTCCTGGAGCAGCTGGAGACGGACCCGGGGAAATACCTGCCCGAAGTGCTCGAGTCTCAGCTCGAGGGCGGCGCGGACGGGTCCGCGGTGGCGATCGACCTGACGCGGCCGATGTCGGAGATTCGCGAGACGCTGTCGGCGTGTTCGGTGTCTACGCGTCTGAAGCTCACGGGGCCGCTCATCGTCGCGCGCGACATCGCGCACGCCAAGATCAAGGAGCGCCTGGACGCGGGCGAACCCATGCCCGAGTACATGAAGAACCACGCGGTGTACTACGCGGGGCCGGCGAAGACCCCGGACGGGATGGCGTCGGGGTCGTTCGGGCCGACGACGGCGGGGCGGATGGACTCGTACGTCGAACAGTTTCAGGCGGAGGGCGGGAGCATGGTGATGCTCGCCAAGGGGAACCGGTCGAGCCAGGTGACGCGCGCGTGTAAGAAACACCGGGGGTTCTACCTCGGGAGCATCGGCGGGCCGGCGGCGATCCTGGCGCGGAATAACATCAAGAAGGTGGAGGTGCTCGAGTACCCGGAGCTCGGGATGGAGGCGGTGTGGAAGATCGAGGTGGAGGACTTCCCCGCGTTCGTCATCGTCGACGACAAGGGGAACGACTTTTTCAAAAAGTGGCAGAGCCCCTGAATCGGATCGGACCGACGAGAGAGGCGACGATACGTCGCGGAGCCCTGAATCTGACCGACGAGAGAGGCGACGATGAGTCGCGTCGCGGGACGCGCCGGGTGGTATGAACGCAGACTACGCCGCGTCACGCCACCGCCTCCTCTTCTCTCGTCCTCGCCTCCTCTTCGCCGCGCTTCGCGAATCGAGCGTGGACGTTGGGCGCGTTTTCATCAACCTTCGAGCCCCGGCCCCCCGTCGTCGAAAACAACAGGCGCCGGTTTCGGCTCGCGGCGTCCCCGCTCCGCTTCCACGTCCGCGCGTCGACCGCTCCGCTCCCCCTTCGCCGACCGCTCCATTCGCCGCGCCGAGACATTATTCTCACGCGTCAATATCACTCCGGGCCTCGCTCTGAGAACTCGGTTCTTCTTCCGCGGTCGCGCCTCTTTGGGTCCAGTCGTCTATCCACCGCTCGGCGTCGCGCGCCCTCCTCCTCTTGGCCTCTCGGTGTTTCTCCACGTAGCGCTGGTGGCGCTCCGGGGCGTCCCACCACGCGTCGAACGCGAGCACCTCCACGACGCACTCGCGGTCCTCCGGGCGGAGCTCCTCCCTCTCGCGCTCGGCTAAGAAGGCGCGCGCGGTCGCGCGTTGCGCGTCGCCCGTCACCCACAGCGCCGCCTTGTACTGTGCCCCGGGGCGCCGCGTCCACGCGCGCGAGCCGGCGAGCGCCCAAAACTCCGCCAGGATGCGGTCGTACGACACGACGCGCGGGTCGAACGTCACCCTGACCGCCTCGGTGTGGCCGCCCGCGCCGCGCTGGTCGCACACGCTCTCGTACGTCGGGTCCGGGGCGTCCCCGCCCGTGAACCCCACGCGCGTGCGCAGGACCCCGGGAAGCGCGGCGAAGTGCGCCTCGGGCTTCCAGTATCACCCCATCCCCAAGAAGGCCGTCTCCTCGCGCGCGGCGTCGTCGCGGGAGCGCGGCGAGGCGTCGGCCGCGACCGCGGATCGCGAGCGAGGGGGGACCCGCCGCCGGAAGAGCGCGACCCGGGACGCGCCGAGGCGCGGCGCGGGCGAGACGCGCATCGAGGCCGAGCGCGCGAGGATGTGAAGCAGGACGGAGGGAGCGCGAGGAGGAGGGGCGTTAGCGTGATGCGCAAGACTGTCGAAAACGTGCGTCATCCGTCAATCGCCGCCCGCCGCCGTGTCGCCCCGTCGGCACAAATAAAAGGCCTTCACCCTTCTCGCTAACTAAGCCCTAAGACTACCTGCTCGCTATGTCCGCGACCGCCCTCGGCATCGCGCACGCCCCCACGACCCTGACGTTCTCCCACTTCACCTCCCGCACCTCGCACCCGCCCCCCCCCTCCGCCTCCGCGTTTATCCTCGCCACGCGCCGCGGGCCAAACGCCGCGGACTCCGCCGCGACGAAATCGAGCGCCGTCTCCACGGCGTCGCCGTCCGTCGCGTCCGCGCCGCCGCGCGCCTCGACGAGCGCTCTCGCCTCCGCGGCGTCGCGGATCACGCACCCGAGGGACGCGGGCGTGCCGCGCGTGCAAATCAGAGCGCTCGCGCGGTGCTTCGGGTGGATCACGACTCCCCCCGAAGACTCAGACGTCTTCGACGCGCTGAAACGACGTTCGTTTTCCTTCCCGCGGCTTTCCCCCGGGCTCGAAACACGCGTCTTATTCTCGAGCAGAGCCTCCGCAGCGCTCTCCCTCGCGCCCCACCTCGGCGCGACGCACGCGAGCCCCGCGAGGTCCGCCGCGTCCTCCGCGTACTCGAGCGCGTCCACGTCCGAGACGTGCCCCACGACGATCCCCTCGACGCCGTAATCCTCGCGCAACACCCGCAGCGCCGCCGCGAACCGACTCGCCGTCTCCCGCTTCCCCTTGACGTACCTCGTCCGGCTCGTGTACGCGGGGACGCCGTGGTTCCACAGAGGCAACCCCAGCGCGTCCGCGAACCGCTCAGCCGCGTGCCGCATGGACACCGTGTACGCCTCGTCCGGGTCCGGATCCGGGGGCGCCTCCAAACGCGCGTGGCGCCGCCCCGAGGTCCGGTCGCTCGCGACGCCGAACCGCGAAGAAAAGGGAACCACCGCCGCGAACGAAGCCCCGGGACGAGAACCCAAAAAAAAGAAGTACGCCGCCGCCGAGTTCGCGCCGGAGGTGTACAGCAGAGCGTACCGGTCCTTACGCGGGTAAAGGGTCGGTTTTGGGAGTGTACGTATACTCCGCGGAGGGAGTACACTCCGCGGTGGACCGGCGCCGACGATGACGCCGGCGTCGTCATCCGCGCGACGGGTCTTCGGGCGCGTAGTAGCGCCGCCGCCGCCGTACGAGTGTTGGTTATTCCAAATGCGCGGGCGCTGCCGTTCGACGGCGTCGCGCTCGAGCGCGTCCGGGTCGAGCGAGGCCGCGCGGCGCGTCGCCGACGCGACGGCGGACGCGGAGAGCGACTCCGGCGCCTTCGGATGATCGTCTTCGAACGACGCGCTCGAGAGGATGTGCGCCGCGGCGACGCGGAGGGCGACGTCGAATCCGCTTCCCTCGGCGGCGTCGACGCGGGGTCTGCGCGTGCACCGGCGCGGACAGAGCCCGTCGGCGAAGGGCCCGCGCTCGAGCGCCGCGCGCAGACACCGCTTCTCCGTCGGAAACCGGTCGCACGCCACGCCGGGTCGGTCCGCGCGCAGCACCCCGAGCGCGACCGGCAGCGCCTTGCACTTGGCCGGGAACGCGTGCGCGGTGGGGACGACGTAGGAGGATAAGAACGGGTGGTACACGGGGACCCCGTGCATCGCGCCGATGGCGAAGTCGCGCTGGAGGGTGCGACGGTGCAGCGCCCTGAGCTCCGACTTTCCGAGCGGGTCGGCGTCGTCGGGTTTCCGCGCGAACCGCGCCCGACCGTTGCACACCTCCTCGCCGCCGTGGCCCGAGAACGCGCACACGCAGTCCGCCCTCTTCAGGGCCGCGGTCGCGAAGTACAGCGCCAGGCTTCCCGCCGCCTTATCGACGCGCTCGGGCTCGAAGACGGCGTTTGCGACGCGCGAGAGCGCCGCGGCGATTTCGTGCGGCGTGGACACGTCCACCACCTCGAGCCTCGCGCCCAGCGCCTTCGCGGCGTCGATCGCGTGCGCGCGGTCGGGCGGGACGCGCGTCGACCCCGTGAAGCAGGCGTGCGCGGCCACGCACGGAACGTTCCACCGCGTCAAACACGCGAGGATCGCGAGGCTCGAGACTCCGCCGGAGAAGAGCACCCCGACGGGGCGCCCGCGATCGCGCGCCTCCCACGCCGCGGATCGCACCGCCGCCAGCAGAGATTCCGACAGAGCATCCGACGCCTCCAACAACCCCTCGCACGCCCACGCGGGCGCGCCGGGCTCCTCGGTGAACCGAAGCGGGAGCTCGAACGGTCTCGGCTTTCGGTACTGTTTCGGGGTCAGGTCGTCGTTCCACGCGCCCGGCGCGGGTTTGATCTTGAGGCTCGGGGGGACGAGCAACGGCGGGGGGACGACGGGCAAAAGGCGCGTCTCGTCGGGCGCCGTCGCCCACCCGCGCGTCGGCGCCGTCGCCGCCGCGTCGTCGATCGCGCCCGTCTCGCCGTCGACGCGGATGACGTGCCGCGGGTGGTGCAGGTGCCACCCGTCGTCCGTCAGGTTAGGCCACGGGCACCGGGGGTTCGAGGAGGGCGCGAAGAGCCAATCGCAGCGCGATTGCGGAGGCTCCGCGTCCGAGGAGGAAGAAGGCCTTTGCGCGGCGACGTCCCCGCGCTCCTTCCTCGCCTCCTCGAACTCGTCGTGGCTGACGCGATGGCACAGCACGGGCTGGCGCCCGAGCGGGTCGGTTCGGACATAACACGAGCCGTCGACGCCGCGCGCGAGCATCCAGAACGCGCCGCCGTGCTCCGGGATGCGGACGAAGTGCGACACCATGTCCATCCCGCGGTACTCCGAGAGCCGTTTCGCCTTCACCGCCGCGCGCTTCGCCTCGCGCTCGAGCCGCAGGATCTCGTCGTGCATCTCGTCCCAGTTGTTCCCGTCCACCATCCCGCGGCACACGAACACGGGCTCGAGGCCGGAGGGCGGGAAGTCTGCCTTGACCTTGTACCCGGGGAGGTACACGTAGTCCTTCTGCGCGCGCTCCTCCTTCGGCCGAAGCGCGCGCGCCCCGGGGGGGGGCGCGGGGCGAGGCGAGAGCACCCGCAAGCGCCCGCCGGGGGAGACGAGGACCGCGTCCTCGAGCGCGATCTCGAAGAGCACCATCGCGGCCGCGCCCCGGGGAAATCGCGCGCGGGCCCGCGCCCCGGCGCGAGCGAGAGTGCGACGCGAGCGAGGCGGACGTTGGAGGAAACGACGACGATTGGTGTGACGACGACTTCATCGTCGCGGACGACGCGAGAAACCGCCCAGCCACCGCGAAGTTCTCATTTCTCCACGCGCACGGCGCGTTCCCTCACGCGGCGTCCGTCATGGTGTCCCCGGATGATGACCCCGCGGCGCTCGCGGCGGCGTTCGGGCTCTCCGCGCGCGGCGCGAACGCGACGAAGCCCCCGTTCAGCTACCTGCACGCCTTCTTCGCGGCGATGTCGGACCCGTTCGACGCGCTCACGAACCCCGACGGGTACGTGAGCTTCGCGGTCGCGCAGAACGTCCTCACCGTGGACGCGGTGCAGACCCGCCTTCGCGACGCGCTGGCGGCGAAGCAGCCCCCCTCGACGGCGGCGTACGACAACATGCGCGGCAGCGCCCGCCTCCGCGCCGCCCTCGCGTCGCACCTGGAGCGCGTCCTGGCGCCGCGCGCGCGCTCCGCGGCCTCGGCGAGCGCCTCGTCGTCGGACCCGGACCCTCTCGTCGACCCCGATCATCTCTGCGTCAGCGCCGGGTGCGGCGCCGTCATCGACAACCTCTTCCTCGCGATCGCCGCCGAGGGCGACGCCGTCCTGATCCCCGCGCCGTATTACCCCGCCTTCGACAACGACCTGCGCGTGCGCGACGGCGTCGTCGCCGTCCCGGTCCACGGGGAATCCGCCGCGTCGCTCCCGACGCCCGCCGCGCTCGACGCCGCCGTCGACGCGCAGCGAAGAGACTTCGGCCGAGACGTCAGAGCCGTGCTCCTGACCAACCCGAGCAACCCCCTCGGGATCGTGTACCCGGCGCGGGACGTCGCGGCGATCCTCGCGTGGGGGCTCGAGCGCGGCGTCCACGTCGTCGTCGACGAGGTGTACGCGTCGTCGACCTTCGCGCCGAGCCGAGGGGCCGAGGGGGAGGAGGAGGAGGAGGAGGAAGAACACTCCCGGTTCGTCTCGGCGTTGGAGCTGGACCGCTCGTCTCTCCCCGAGGCGCTCCGGGCGAAGGCGCGGACGCACCTCCACCTCGTGTACGGCCTCTCCAAGGACTTCTGCGCGAGCGGGTACCGCGTCGGGGCGCTCTGGACGCGTAACGCCGGCGTTTTACGCGCGATGGATAACGTCGCGTACTTCTGTTGCGTCCCCGGTCCGATGCAGCTCGCGATCGCCGAGATGCTCGAGGACGCGTCGTGGGTGGACGCGTACTTGGCGCGGAACGCCGAGAACCTCCGCGAGCAGCACGCGAGCTTGGCGTCCGCGCTCGCGGCGGAGGGGATCGCGGTCACCCCCGCGCGCGCGGGGATGTTCGTGTGGATCGACCTGGGCGGGAGTCTGCGGGAGGCGACGTGGGAGGAGGAGTGGAGGCTGTGGACCGCCATGTTCGAGCGGGCGAAGATCGTGGCGACGCCGGGGAGGGACTGCAAGAGCGCCGCGCCCGGGTGCTTCCGCCTGTGCTTCGCGAGCGTGGACAGGGAGGCGATGCTCGCGGGGGTGAAGAGGCTGGGGGAGCTGTTGCGAGCGTACGAGTAGTCCGCCCGGGCGAGAGCGTATATAGGGCGCGCGTTTTCAGTCGAACACACAGACGGTGGTGCGGTGAAAAAAAGGTGTGAAAAAATGCGAAAAATGTGATGAAACGATGACCGTTCACGAATCCGTCGTCGTCTCAGCAGTCGGTCCGCCCCGGGCGGACGCATCCGCCGCGCTGCCGTTTTTCCGTTTGTCGGTTTGAACGACGCGTCGCAGTTTGTGGCGCGCGGCCCGCCCCGCCGCCCCCCTCCGCGCGCGATGGCGCCCGCGTCCGCGGCGGTCGAGATCGACCCGCGCCTCCTGCGGCAGCTGGAGGATGAGTACGAGTCGCTGAAGAACGACAGCTCGGGTGCGCGCGGCGTCGAGACGGGCGGACTCGGTCCATCGCGATGCCCCGCGGCGCTCCGCGCCGTTTCTCCTCGGTCGCGACGACGCCCCTGACCTTCCCCTTCCCCGCGTCACCCCTCCCCCCTCCTCCCCGCGCGCGAGCGCAGGCCCTCCGGTGGACTTCTCCGCGTGGATCAAGGCGCGCCTGCGCGAGGCGAAGAGCGCGGGCCTGATCCGCGTCGCCAAGGCGACGCGCGCGGCGCCCGCGCTCGCCGCCGCGCCCGTGCCCGCGCCGTTTCGCCCCGCCGAGCCGCGCGACGCGAGCGCGCGCGACGCCGCGCCCGCGCCCGCGAAAACCCCGGAGCGGAGCGCCCCCTCCCGGAGCGCCCCCGCGGCGAAGACCCCGAGCGGCGCGAGCGCGACCACCCCGCCCGGCGGAGCGGGAGCCCCCCCGGGCCCCGGCGGAGAAGGAGAAGGATTCTCCCCCGTCGTCTTCAACCCGACCCCGAAAATCGGCGCCGCCCGCGACGAGCCGGACGTCTTCGACAGCGACGACGACCTCCCCCGAGCGAAGACGCCGACGAACCCACCCGCGGGCCTTACTCCTGAGAAGGAACCCGCCGCCGATTCCGTCGACGACGGACTCCGGACGCGACCGACGCCTTCGCGCGGGGACGAACCCCCGCCTCGCGCGAATCCTCCGGCGGAAGACCCTTCCGTCGGCCTCGACCCGTCCCTGGACCCTCCGTGGTTCTCCCGCCCCGACCGCGAGGAGGTGGACGACGCCTCCCTCCTGCGACCGGGCTCGGCATCCGCACCCCCCGCGTCGGCACCCCCTGGGTCGTCGGCACCCCCTGGGTCGTCGGCACCCCCTGTCGCCGTTCCCGCGGGCGTGCCCCGCGCGGTGGCGGGCGTCGGCGAGCGCGCGCGACGCATGGCGGAGGCGACGGCGCTGGCGCGCCGCGACCTCGCGTCGGACGTCGCGATGAAAAACGCGCCCGGGAAACCGCCGGCGTCCGGATCGCTGAGAACTCAGCCCCGGCCTCGCCCCGGCGGGTACGACACGCTCCTCGCGCTCGAGGCGGAGACGCGCGGCGCGAGGGAGAAGGCGGCGGAGAACGCGGCGCTGCGGCGTAAAAACGCCCAACTCCTCGGCGTCTTGGACGCGCACGCGCGCCGCGCGAGCGCGTCCGAGCGGGCGGCGCTCGACGCGAAGCGCGCTGCGGAGCGGGCGCAGGCGGAGCTCCGCGCGGCGCTCGAGCGCGCGAGGCTCGGGCGAGACGCCTCTCGGAGCGCGTACGTGCGGTCGAGCGCGCCGACGACGGCGGCGGAGCGCGTAAACGGGCGCGCGGACGCGCCTCGGACGCTCCGGGAGGCGGCGGCGAAGTTTCTCGCTGACGAGGACGCGCGAGCCGCCGCGGAAATGAACGACGGGTTCAGGCGCGCCGAAAAACGATCGCACGCGGGGCGGTCCGCGGGCGACGCGATGAACGCGAGGGACCGAGACATATCCGGGTCCCGACGAGAGGGCGACGCGAAAAGAGCTCAGAGCTCCGCGCGCGAAGCCCCCGTCTCGTTCCTCGAGCGCATGAAGGCGCGGGCGGAGGAGGCGGCGAAACGACGCGAGGCTCGGCTCCTGAAGGCGAACGCCGAGCGCGAAGGCGCGCTCCCCCGCGGCCAGCGCCCCGGGTGGGACGACAGCCCCGACGTCGTCGTGCCCGTCGGCGGGGACGCGAAGAGGCGCCGCGAGCCGAGGGCGGTCCCGCCCGCGCCCCCGCCGCCGCCTTCGACAGGAAAAAAGATTTTCCTTCGCGAGGCGTCCGCTCCCTCCGCGAAGAAGAAGAAGAAGCCCCCGAAGCCTCCGACGACGCCGTCACTTCCGTTCACGTCGCGGCGGCCCGGCGGTCCGAAGCGCGCGCGCTCGCCCGCGAAGACGGCGGCGGGGCGCGCTCGATCCGACGCGACGGGGGGTCGCGGCGGGAGCGGCGGTCCGGGCCTTCCTCGCACGGAGGCGCAGTTACGCGCGGCGGCGAGCGAGATGCTCAGCAGCGAGGACGGCGTCGCGAGTTTGCGCGCGAGCGGGTTCGCCGCGCGCCTGGACGCCGCGCGGGATGTTGGGTCCTCGGGGGACCCGCGCGCGGAGATGGCGGCGCTGCGCGAGGTTCTGGACGAGGTGGTGGCGCACCTGAGGGCGCTCGACCAAGCCACGCGCGGAGGGTTCCCGCGAGGAACGGGAGGGCGCCCCGGTGGTTTCGACGACGACTACCCGGAGGGATCCTACCCGGAGGAGGGGGGCTCCTCGCCCCCCGCGAAATCGGCGCGCGGCGGATCCGGGCGCGGCGGCGGATCCGGATCCGGATCCGGATTTGTCGGAGGGGGGTTCGCGTTGGAGTCGACGGATCGTGCGGCGGCGCTCGCGGCTCTGGCTCGCGTCGAGCGGCGGGAGAGGGAGACCCGGCTCAGGTGGGGGCTCTTCTCGCCCTCCCACCCCGCGCCGGAGGGCGCGGACGCAGACGCGGTTCTGGAGAGGAGGCACAGGGACGCGTTCGAGCGCGCGAGCGCGGACATCTCGGATATCGTCTCTGAGCACGAGGCGGAGACGGCGCGGCGGACGCGCGGCGCGGCGGAGGCGTCGGCGGTGGATGCGGATCTCGTCGCTCGGGTGTGGGAGGCGCGGAGTCAGTTCGCGCGGTGGCGCGACCGGGAGGCGCTCGCGGTCGGGCCCGAGGACGCGGGGGAGTACGAGGGCGCCTTCGACCCGACGGAGGTGAACGAGGAGGTGGCGGAGCGTCTGCTGGACGACGCGCTGGGCGCCGTCGCGAGGGAGCTCGCCGACGCGTGCGACGAGGGCGTCGGGGCGGTGTTGGAGCAGGAGTTCAGGGCGAGCGGGGAGGGTGAGGAGGGGTGGGAGGGGGCGGACGCGGAGAATAACCTGCTGGGGGACGACGTCGTCGGGCCCGCCATCGAGCGGGCGTACGCGTGAGGGGAGAGGAGGAGGGACGAGCGAGCGGAGTCGAGGAGTCGAGTCGACCGGGGGGGGCAGTTCACAAAAGACATTTCACGCACACAGCTGTGTCAATCTGGGCGGGAGCGCCGAGGGACATTCCGAGGACGGTGCTGGCCGCGACTCTCAACTTCGAGTTCGCAGTTGCAACAGCGGGCAGTCTCTCGTTTTCTCCCTCGCGTAGAAAGTCGATCGCGGGGATTTACCGGCACACGACCCCGCGCGGTCTTCGCCCGGTCTTCGCGCGCGTTCGCGGGGTCGCGAGCGTCGGATCGCTCCCTCGCGCGTCGCTCTCGTTCGGATCCCCCCCTCGGTCGCCGCGATGTCCACGGTGAACTTCATCGAGGCGATGGAGACGCTCAAGTCGATGTTCCCCGAGCTCGACACCGTGACCGTGCGCGACGTCCTCGACAAGCACGGCGGGTTCATGGAGGGCGCGGTGGAGGAGCTGCTGGGGATCAGCCGCGCGAAGCGGGGCATGGGCGGCGGCGGCCACGGCGGTCGCGGCGGCGCGTTCGGCGGAGACGACGACGGCATCGGCGGGTCGGGCGGTCGCGGCGACCGATACGGCGGAAACGACGGAGGCTTCGGAGGCTCGGACGAACCTCCGCGGTCGCATCAGATGGGCGGGTACGGACGCGGCTCCTCCAGGTACGCGCCCCGAGCGACGCGAACGAACGCGCGACGCGCGCGACGCGCGCGCGCCGCGACCCTCGCGACCGCGACGAGACCTTCGCGCCGCCCGCGCCGCGAAGCGCGCGGTCGCGCGCACCTCCGCGCGCGCGGCCGAGGACACCCCGGCACCGCGGATTCCCGCGAGAGGACGCGGGGCCCTCGGCCCGTCCCGGGGTTTTCGCCCGCCCGGTCGTCGTTCGGCGTGCGCGCGAGCAAATTTTTCTCGTCTTTCCCACCGAGTGACCCGCTCGCGGGAAGAGACGCGCGATCGATCGATCCGTCGCTCCGCGTCGCGCCCCCCTCCCCCCCTTCCCTCTGTCGCTCACCCCCGTCGCTCACTCACCTCCCACCTCTCCATCTCCGATTCGCAGCGGCGGCGGCCAATCCGGCGGGGACTACTACTCCTCGCAGCCCCCCCCGGAGGAGGAGGGGAGCATCTGGGGCTGGCTCACGGGCGCGGACGACGACCCTCCCCCTCGGGGGCGGCGGAACCAGAGCGGCGCGTACGACAACGGCGCGGGGGGCTACGGCACCTCGGCCGCGACCGACGACGACGACACGTTGACTTGGCTCGCGAACAGCGCGAACTTCTACGCCGGCGAGCTCAGCCGCAACGTCAAGTCGATGACGGACGCGTTGGCGGAGGAGCTCCTGGGCCCTCCGGAGGAGGAGGAGGGGGAGGAGGTTGAGGAGGAGGATCCCGCCGTGCGCGGCGACGGCGAGGTGGTCGCGGGCGGGGCGACGGTGAAGGTGGGGCGGAGGCAGAAGAAGAAGGAGGAGGAGGCGCCGAAGCCCAAACCCAAGCCCAAGAGGAGGACGGAGGAGGAGGAGGAGGACGACGACGTCATCGGGGGGGTTCTGAACCTCCTCGGGCTGGAGGATGAGGAGGAGGAGGAGCAGTACGTCAGGAGGGACTCCAAAAAAGATAAATGAGATTGGATGGGTGGAGGAGTGACCCCGGAGCGGGCGACCCGGACGGGAAGGGGGGGGGCGAGCGAGCGACCGACCGCGGGCGGGGGTTGTGCGATGACGCATTTTTACGGTGCCGAACGATGTTATCGTCGAAGATATCGGCGAAGACGAGAGCAAAGAAGACGAGCGCGCGCCCGACCATCTGATGAAACACTCGCCTCTCGGGAGACTTTAATGGACGTTCCTGGCGCGCTCGCACTCCGCCTCCGCACTCCGCCCCGGCGCGCCCCGGCGGGTCCACCCGCGGGAGTCGAGCGCGGTCATGTCGTCCGCGGACGCGGCCGCGGCCGCGGGGGACGGTTTGCGTCGTCGCCGCGCGCCTTCCCCGTCCTCGTCGTCGGGCGCGGTGGACGACGCCGCCGACGCGGGCGTCGAGGCTCGTCGGCCCAACGGGTTCACTCCCCCCGGGGCCCCCCCGCCCTCCCCCGGGGCGGCGCCCCGGGCCCCCATCTCCGCGCGGCGCGCGTTCTGGACGCTCATGGTCGCGCGCGTCGCCTCCGCGGTCCTGAACCTCGTGCACGACTGCGACGAGACGTACAACTTCTGGGAGCCCCTGCACTACCTCGTCCACGGCCGCGGGATGCAGACGTGGGAGCACGCCCCCAGGTTCGCGCTCCGCTCGTACGCCTACCTCGCGTCGCACGCGCTCGTCGCCGCGCCCGCGTCCTGGCTGTTCGCCCCGGACGCCTCGGGCCGCCGACGCGTCCTTGCGTTCCACGCGGTCCGCGTCGCCCTCGGCGCGGCGTCCGCGCGCGCCGAGGCCCGGCTCGTCTCCGAGACGTCCCGCCTCAGTCCGCTGGCGGGCGGCGCGGCGCTCCTCCTCCTCCTGTGGAGCGCCGGCATGTTCGTCGCGTCGACGAGCTTCCTCCCGAGCCAATTCGCGATGGTCTGCCTCACCCACGCCGCCGCGCACGTCCTGGCCGGCGAGCACCGCGCCGCGTGCGCCGCGTGCGTCCTCGCGGTCGTCCTCGGCTGGCCCTTCGCGGGCGTCGCCGCGATTCCCTACGGATTGGCGAGCCTCCGCGCCGTCGGATTCGCGCGCACGCTATTCGCCGTCTCGATCAGCCTCCTCCTCTCGTCGCTCGCCTCGTTCGCGATCGACCGGCACTTCTACGGGCGCGACACGTGGAGCGTCGCGAACATCGTGCGCTACAACGTCCTCGCGGACACCGGCGGGAATTCACAGCTGTACGGCGTCGAGTCGCCGACGTTTTACCTCCGCAACTTGGCCAACGCCTTCAACGTCGCGCTCCTCGCGAGTCTCGCCGCGCCCTTCGCGGCGATGAGCGCGTCGACCTTCCGAGAGACGCCCCCGGCGCGTCGCGCCGCGTACGCGAAACTGCTCCTCGCGTACTCCCCCTTCCCGCTCGCGCTCGCGTTCTTCTCCGCGCTCGCGCACAAGGAGGAGCGGTTCATGTACGTCGCGTACCCTCACCTGGCGCTCGGCGCGGCGATCGCGTGCGCCGCGCTCGTGGACGTCGCCGGCGCCGCGGCGCGAGCGGGGGTCGCGCCCCGCCGCGCCGCGCTCGTCGCCTCCGCGATCGCGCTTCTGCTCATCGTCGCGCACGCGGGGCTCTCCGCATCGAGGGTCGCGGCGCTCCTGGACGGGTACGGCGCGCCGATCCGCGCCTTCCGGGGCCTTCCCGAATCATCCGAATCCGAATCGTCGTTCCGAGGACAAAGTTTGAGCGCCGACGAATCGGCCCGGAGATCGCGCCTCGTGTGCGTCGCGTCGGAGTGGCACAGGTTCCCGAGCTCGTTCCACCTCCCCGGGTCGGACTACCAGATCGCGTTTCTGAAGCAGCCGGCACCCTGGGGATTCGACGGCGCGTTGCCGGTGCCGTTCGACCCGGCGTCGGGGGGGACGCGCGGCGACCCTCCGGGATTGAACGACAGAAACGCCGCGAGCGACGAGCAGTGGACCGAGCTGGACCGATGCGCGTTCGTCGTCGACGCGAAGGGGCTCGGCGGGGTGCGGAGCGCGATCGACCCGCGCGACGTCGAACGGTCGATCGATCGGTCCAAAGGTCATCCGATCGAGGGCGGGTCGGCGTCGCGATCGAATCCCGAGCGCGGAAAATCCAATCGGGAGAGGAAGCGCGCGCCGAAAGCGTACGCGTCGTGGGACGACGACGGAGGCGGCGACGACGGAGGCGAGGACGCGTCGCTCGCCGCGGACGGGTTCGGATTCGACGCGGAGGACGGGTTCGTCGACGGGCCTCCCGGCGACGGCCGCGCGCGATGGGTCGCCGTCGGCGAGTACGCGTTCCTCGACGCCGCGCGCTCGCCCGCGCTCTCGCGCGCCTTCTTCATCCCCGGGTGGAGCCGCGAGCGGAACACGTACGGCGCCGTCGTCGTGTACGAGCGAGTCGCCGACGGCGAGGGCGAACCCGAGAGCGAACCCTTCGAGGAGGAGGGAGACAGCTCCTCCGAGGTGGACGCGGCGAGCGGAAGGGCGCGGGGAGGCGACGAGGTCGAGGAGTTGTAAAGTACTTCCGAAGGTAATATACAAACAAGCGTTCGAGAGCTCGAGGCGCCCACTCCGTAGACGACCGTCCCAGTCGGTTCGCTCACTCCACGCCGTCCCACTCGGCGTGGAACGTCTTCAGAAACTGCAGCATCGTCTCGTGCCTCTTCTCCGCCCTCCGCCGCCCCGCGTCGCTCTTCATCAACCCTCTGAGGGTGAGCAGTTTCTCGTGGAAGTGATTGACGACGGTGTTGGGCCGAGCCTCCCCGCCGTCTTCTTCCCCTCCGCCGCCGCGCTGCGCGGCCTCGTACTGCGCCCTGGTCATCTCGACGCGCGGCTCGACGCCGGGGACGTGCATGGGGTTCTTCTTCGCGCCGCCGTAGCAGAACGTGCGCGCGATGCCGATGGCGCCCATCGCGTCGAGGCGGTCGGCGTCCTGCACGACGCGAAACTCGGGCGAGCGCGTCGCGTTCGCCGTCGAGCCGCCCGGGGAGGGGGAGCCGTCGTCGTCGCTCGGCAGCTCGTTCTTGAACCCGACGTTCGCGACGATGTCCACGACCGCCTCGAGGCGCTCGGGATCGTACGCGTGGCGCTCGAGGAACGCGCGGACGGCGCGCTCGCCCGCGTCGCGGTCGCCGCTGTACTTCCAGTCGCGGACGTCGTGCAGGAGCGCGGCGAGCTCCACCACCTCGAGCGAGGCGACGGGGACGCGCTCCTCCGCCGCGAGGCTCAGCGCGGTCTTGCGCACGCGGTCGACGTGCCACCAGTCGTGCGAGCCGTCCATCGCGGAGAGCTCCTCGCGGACGAACGATTCCGCCGCGGCGACGATCGCGCTCGAGGAGTGGGTCCCGACGTCGGCGGTCGCGGCCATGCCGGCGAGCGCGCGCGATCGACGCGAGGGACCGCGGGAAAAGCGCGCGCGGCGCGATGGGACGAGCGGACGCGGAGGGGTCGGGACGGAGGAGGACGCGCGCGAGAGCTCGCGCGCGAACGCGCCGACGCACGAGCGCGCGAGGTGATGCGCGCGCGACGTCGTCGCCGCGAGCATGCGCCGGAGTCAGTGAGGAGCCCGCGAGCAAGCTCTAGCTAGGGGGTGCCAACTCTACTGGTCGCTTTGTACTGACGACGAATTCTCGCCACTGCGCCCGCCGCGCGCGCGCCGCGCGCGGCGGCGGACTTGACGCCGGGGAATATTCGGAGCCACGACGCCGTGTTCGACAATCACACATAGGCCCCGCGCGTCCTCGGCATCGGCCCTTCTTCGTCGCGGGCCTCGGCGCTCGCCGCCTCGCGCGATGCTCTCGCCCGTCGCCTCGCCTCGGCCGACGCGCGCGCCGCCCGTCTCGCCCCCCGCGCGCGTTCGCCCTCGTCGCGTCGCGTCGCCCTTTTCGCGACGTTGTTATTTCCTCGGCGTCGGCGGCGGTTCTCCCCTCCCCCCTCGCCTCCGTCGTCTCCGCCTCCGGGAGCTCGCGCGTCGCCCCGGGATCGCGCTCGCCGCGCTCGCCGCGGACGCCGCGGACGACGACGCGCGCGCCTTCGACGCCCCCCCCGGCACGCCCTCCCCCGCCCGGTTCGCGTTCGGGTGCGGCGCGGGCGACGTCACGGGCCCGATCGACGGCGTCGGCATGATGGGCTACGCGCGCCCCGACCAGAAGACGCGAGGGCTGTGGCAGCGCCAGTGGGCGCGCGCGTTCATCTTCGCCCCGGGTGCGTCCTCGTTCGCGGACGCGCCGCAACCAATCCCGTCCCTCGCCACCCCGCTCTTCACGTCCGAGGACGCGGACTCGCTCGTCGCGCTCGTCGTCGTGGACAGCTGTATGATCTTCCCCGAGGTCAAATCCGAGGCGCTGCGCCTCGTCGCCGACCGACTCGCCCGCCGAGCGAAGCGCGCGGCCGCCAGGGCCCGCGCCGCCGACGACGACGCCTCGCCCCCGGAAGACCTCCTCGCCGCGGACCTCCCCGAAGTCCTCGACGACGTCTTCGACGTCTCCCCGTTCACCGAGGCGAACGTCGCGGTGAGCGCGACGCACGCGCACTCGGCGGCGGGCGGATTCTCCTCGCACGCGTTGTACAACGTCACGGTCGGGGGCGCCGTCGGGGAGACGCGCGAGGCGCTCGTGTACGGCATCGCCGACGCGCTGGTGGACGCCCTGGACGACTGCGCGTTCAACCTCGGCCGGGACGCGATCGTCTCCCTCGCGCGAACCGAGGTGGGCGTCGGCGCGAGCGCCAACCGTTCGAAACCGGCGTACGCGAAGAACCCGGCGGCGGAACGCGCGAGGTACTCCCAGGGCGACGCGGATCGTCGGATGACCGTCTTGTTCGCGACGAGGCCGAGGCGCGCGTTCGGGTACGACGCCGACGCGGAGCATCTGCCCGAGACGTACGTCGGGCGCGATCCGGACGGGCCGACGGAGTGCGCCGTCGCCGGCGCGCTCGCCTGGTTCGCCGTGCACGGGACGTCGCTCGGGAACGCCAACCGGCTCGTGAGCGGGGATAACAAGGGCGTCGCCGCGTGGCTCGCGGAGACGGTGCTCAGGGCGCCGAGCGTCGAGGAGCGCGTCGCCGGGAAGGAGGCCCTGAAGGAGGCGTTCGGGACGCTCGGGGAGGGCGAGGAAGGAGATGAGGGCGAGGCGAGCGAGGCGAGCGAGGCAGACTCGGCGGACTCGGCGAACTCGGCGAACTCGGCGGACTCGGCGGACTCGGCGGACTCGGCGGACTCACGTGCGTCTTCTCGCGCGCCTCGTCGACGCTTCGTTGGGCCTCGTCGCCGCTTCGCGAACGCGGCGGCGGAGTGCGCGGGCGCCGTGCAGGGCGCCGTCGGGTTCACGCGCGCGGGCCGCGCGGGCCCCGGCGTCGCGCACGGCGCGATCGTCGCGTTCCCGCAGGGCGCCTCGGGCGACGTCACGCCCAACGCCGTCGGCGCGTTCGAGGTCGGCCCGAGGTGGCAGCGGGGCGCGAACGCGAAGGCGAAGGGACCCTCCGCGAGAGGGACGCCGTTCGCCTCCGACGGCGCGCTTCGCCTCGAGAGCGTCGCGTGCGACGGCTCGTGCGCCGAATCTTTGTCGGGGGGGCGCGTCACGCGGTGCGTCGGCTTCGGCCCCGGGCTCGAGGACGACGCCGCGGGATGCGTGGCGACGGGCGCGACGCAGGCCGTCGCCGCGCTCGCCGCGCTCGAGCGCGGCGGCGCCGCGGGGACGAACCGTCCGGGGGATGGAAAGTCGTCCTCGGATGGAAAATCAGAATCAAAATCCGACGCGGATGAACCCGACGTCGACGTCCTCGACGGTCCTCCCGCGGTGGCGCACGCGCACGCGTGGATCCCGATCGGGCGCGAGCCGTTCGTCCGCGTGGACGAGCGGTTCACGCGCGCCGGCGCCGGCGCGGCGCGAACGAGCGCGCCCGCGCTCGGGTACAGCTTCGCCGCGGGGACCACGGACGGGCCGGGTCGCGACGGCTTCGCGCAGGGCGACCGCCTCCCGGGGTTCTTTGTCGACGACGAGAACGAGGAGGAGGAGGATCGGGACGCGGCTTCTTTTTCGCCCGACGCGGCGGCTTCTTCTTCGGGGAACGAACCGAACGGCGCCGAACGACCCAAAAAAAAAGGGAGGACGTTTCGGTTCGTCGGCGCGTTGGCGTCCTGGGCGGCGAGCGGGTTCCGCCGGTTCGGCGTGCCGCTCGGCGTCCGCGAGGCGCACGCGCCAAAGCCCGTCCTTCTCCACCTCCCCGCGCCGCCGAGCGGAGACGGGTCGAAGGACGCGACTCTCTCGACGCGCGCCCGGCGGGAAACTCCCTCCTCGTCGAAGTGCGGTTGGGTCGCCGCGGACGCGCCCGTGTCCGTGTTTCGCGTCGGGCGCGCGCTCATCGCCAACGTCCCCGCGGAGGTGAGCGTGATGGCCGGACGGCGGCTCGAGGCGGTCGTGAAACGCGCGGCGCGGGAGGCGGCGGAGGAGGAGGAGGAGGAGGGCGGCGGCGGCGGCGGCCAAGGCGGCCGCTCTTGGCGCGTGATCGTGAACACGCTCGCGAACGGGTACTGCGGGTACGTCGTCACCCCCGAGGAGTACGGCGCGCAGAGGTACGAGGGCGCGAGCTGTTTGTACGGCCCCGAGACGCTCGGCGCATTCGCGCAGACGCTCGATTCGCTCGCGCGGGAGACGGTTCGGAAGAGCTTCGGCCGAACTTCGGAAGACGGGGTCGACGTTCGTCCCGCCGACCCGTCCTCCTGCGACCTGCACCGCCCCGCGTGCGCGGACGCGGAGGCGCCCCGGGACGGTCCCGGCGCGCGAATCCCCCCCGCGGACCTCAGGTGGCCGCCGCTCGCGCCCATGGCGACGTGTCTCGGCGACGTTCCGACGCAAGCCGTCTTCGTCGCGGGGGCGGATGAACGTTCGCTGGGTGTGGTGAAGACGACGTTTCTGTGCGGCCGACCTCGGCGGATGCTGACCCCTCCGCCGTACGGGTCTCTGTTCGTCGTCGAGCGGCTTCTGCGCGGGAACGGGTATGACGGGCTCGACCTCGCGCAGCCGCGCTGGGTGGTCGTGGCGACGGACGACGACCTGTGCACGGAGATTGAGTGGGCGCCCGCGGGGCCGCTGGGGTGGAGCAACCGCCTCACCTTCACGTGGCGCGTGCCCGCCCACACGCCCACCGGGACGTACAGGATCGGGATCAAGACCGTCGCGAGGGGGTTCAGGCGACTCGTGACCGGGAAGGGGCCGCTGCTGTACGAGAACTGGAGCGGGAACTTTCGCGTGCGGCAGGAGTGGGAGGACGATCGATATTTCGTGGTCGACGACGAGCGGTGGAAGCGGGAAAACGGGTATTACGACGAGGAGGAGGGTCCGGAGGGCGACGGAGGGTCGAGCGAGGAGGGCGAGCGCGGCGGCGTGCCGGGGGGAGAGACCGCTCGCGCGTGAACGACTGACTGTATACCACACACCCCGCGCGCTCGCGCCGTCGTCGCCCGTCGCGCCGAGGGACTTTTGCGTCTACGCCGCCTCCTCGACAATCTCGTGCGTCTCCCGCGGGTGCTTCTTGTGCACGTGCGCGTGGCGCTTGAGCCCCTTGGCGCTATCGAACGAGCGACCGCACCCGCCGCACTGGAACCGACCGTCCGAGCGCGCGACGTGAACGAGGCGCTCGGGCGCCCCGGGTGCCTCGGGCTCCCGCGCCTTACGCTTCCGCGCCGAGGGAGACTTCGCCGCTGGGGGCGACCGGGCCGGGACGCGACCGCCCCGACCGCCCCGACCGCCGCGACCGCCGGCGCGACCGCCCCCGCGACCGCCGGCGAGCCCAGCGGCGCTGAGTCTCCGCGGGCCGAGGGGTTCGTACGGCGCGGCGCTCGGTTCCCGCGGGTGCTTCTTGTGCACGTGCGCGTGGCGCTTGAGCCCCTTGGCGCTATCGAACAAGCGACCGCACTCGCCGCACTGGAACTGACCGTCCGAGCGCGCCGAGGGAGACTTCGCCGCTGGGGGCGACTGGGCCGCGCCGCGACCGCCACGACCGCCACGACCGCCGCCGCGACCGCCGCCGCGACCGCCTCCGCGACCGCCGGCGAGCCCGGCGGCGCGGAGTCTCCGCGGGCCGAGGGGTTCGTACGGCGGTGCGCTCGGCTCCCGCGGGCCGAGGGGTTCGAAGGGTCGCGACGGTTTCATTCGGCGCAGGGTGGACCTCACCGCGTCGACGATTTCGTCCACGGGGGCCATCGCGCCGGCTCCCACGTCGCCGCACGCCAGGCGTTTCACCACCGGCGGGATCATCTCGATCCTTCGGTTCAGCGCCTCCCAGTTCTCGAGGACGTCCAGGTGTTTTCGCGTGAACGGACTGTCCCACATGGCGGTGTTCATCGCCGGCGCGACGAGGATTTTTTTCCCGTCATCCTTCCAATCCCACGCGCGGAAGACGCACGTGACGAGGGTATCGCTGAGTCCGTTCGCGAGCTTCGCGAGCGTGTTGGCGCTGCACGGCGCGATGAGGAAGACGTCCGCCCACCGTCTCAGGTCTATGTGCGCCACCGGGTCGCCGACGGTTCCCCACGCCCGCCACTCGTCCTCGTCCGCGAAGACGTCCTCGGGGGGAAGCGGCAGATCCGAGGGGGCCACGAACCGCCGCGCGGCGTCCGTGAGGACCACCTTCACGCGCAGCTTCGCGAGCGGCGGCTCCCCGGGGTCGTTCGCGGAGCCGCCGGGTCGTTCCTCGAGGAGCTTCGCCACGAGCTCGGGGGCTTTGATGGAGGCGACGGATCCCGTCAGGCCGAGGAGGACGTTGCGCGTCGGGGCGCTGGATGCGCCGCCGCCGGGTCCCGAGCGGCTCGCCCCCGCGGGGGGTCGCGCGGGGGGGGACATCGGGCCCGGGCGCCGCTACCCCTTGAGCTTGCCGTCCACCGTGGCGTGGCCGTACTTCTCCACCCGCGCGCGCAGACGCGCCTTCTCCGCCTGCGCCTTGGCGTTGTTCTCCCGGGATTTGTGCAGCTTCTGCGTCTTGAGGCACGCGTCCAGCGCCCACTTCTGCTCGTTGCACGCGCCGAACGAGCGCCCCCACGGGTTCTCGCGGTGGCAGAGCTTGAGCGCGATGACCACCTCGCGGCACAGAGGGTGGTTCTCCAGCGTCAGCGGCGGGTGCATCTCGCCGCGGGGCGGAGTGAAGATGCGGCGTGGAAAAACCGAGCGGACGACGACGAGGTCGAGTCGATGATTCAGTCGTCGCGCGCGATCGAGCAGTTCGCTGGCCGCTCACAAACCGGGCGGGACCCGAATGATGCGATCGAGCGAGCACTGAGCCTCCGCTCGTGGTTTCGACACGTCACGGCGCTCGGCGCACTCTTCCCCGGCGCCATGGCTCTTCAGCACGCCCTGCTTCCGGCCGCGAGCCGCGCGGCCGTCGTCGGCGGCCGCATCCTCTCCCGCCGCTCGTCTCTCGGGTCCCGCCCCGCGTCCGCGCGCGGGTTCGCGCCCTTGGCGTCGCGCGCGCGCGTCCACCTCGAGGTACGACGCGCGTCGATTCGCGACGAAAAAGCACCCTCTCGGGCGCGCCGGTCCCCTCTTTTATCCTCTTCCGATCGGTCCCGGACGCGCCCCTCGCCCACCCTCCCCCGGACGCGTCCTGACTCTCCCCTCCGTCCATCCCGGCCACACCCCCCAAGGCAACCTCGCGCTCGACCTCGCGCCGCGCCTCCCTCCCCGGTCGCCGCTCGTTCGTCGCCTCCGCGGCGGTGAAGGAGCCCGAGGCCGCCGTCGCGGCCCCCCCCGCGCCTCTCGCGTGGAAAGCGGCGATCGACTTCAAGTCCGTGAAGGAGAACGCCGAGGCCGTCCAGGCGAACGCGGACAAGCGCGCCGCGCCGTGCGACGTCGCGAGGGTCGTGGACGCGTACGACCGGTATCAGGCGCTGAACCGCGAGGCGGACGAGATCCGCGAGCGCCGCAACGCCAACGCCAAGGGGATGAAGGGTAAGATGGAGCCCGAAAAACGCGCCGCGCTCATCCAGGAGGGGAAGGACCTCAAGGACCAGCTCGCGGCGCTGGACGCGGACCTCCTCGCCCTGGAGACCGAGCTTCAGATCGAGGGGCAGAAGATCCCGAACGACACCCACCCCGACGTTCCGATCGGCGGCGAGGAGATGGCGGCGCTCCGCCGCGAGGTGGGAGCCAAGCGCGACTTTTCCTTCGAGGCGGCGTCGCACGTCGACCTCGGCGAGAGGCTCGGGATGTTCGATTTCGAGACCGGGGGTAAGGTGTGCGGCTCCAGGTTCGTGTACCTCACCGGCGCGGGCGCGATGCTGGAGCTCGCGCTCATCAACTGGGCGATGGCGAAGGTGGTGTCGAAGGGGTTCACGCCGATGGTGGTTCCCGATTTGGTGCGCCAGAGCACGATGGAGAAGTGCGGGTTCCAGCCGAGGGCGGAGAACACGCAGGTGTACAACGTCGAGGACTCGGACCTGTGCCTCGCCGGGACCGCGGAGATTCTGCTCGGCGGCGTGTACATGGACGAGACCCTCGCCCAGGCGCAGCTCCCGATCAAGATGGCGGCGTTTTCGCACTGCTTCCGCACGGAGGCGGGCGCGGCGGGGGCGGCGACGCGCGGGTTATACCGCCTCCACCAGTTCTCCAAGGTGGAGATGTTCGTGATCGCGACGCCGGAGCAGAGCGAGGCGATCCACGACGAGCTCATCGCGATCGAGGAGGAGATGTACGAGGAGCTGGGGTTCCACTTCAAGGTTCTGGACATGAGCAGCGAGGACCTGGGCGCGCCCGCGTTTCGCAAATTCGACATCGAGGCGTGGATGCCCGCGCTCGAGCGGTACGGCGAAATCTCCTCCGCGAGCAACTGCACGGACTACCAGGCCCGGAGGCTCAACATCCGCTACAGGCCGGACGCGGTGGAGGGGAAGAAGCAGCCGCTGAGGCACGCGCACACGCTCAACGCCACCGCGTGCGCGGTGCCGCGGATGATCATCACGATTTTGGAAAACTTTCAAAACGAGGACGGCTCCGTCGACGTGCCGGAGGCGCTCAGGCCGTTCATGGGGGGGGTGGAGAAACTCACGCCGGAGGTGGTGGAGCAAAACGCCGAGTGAGACGAGGGACGCGAACGGGCGCTTTGGAACGTTTTGGAAAGTATCGTGAGAGGGGCCCGCGTCGAGGCGAACGACGAGGCGTATTTTATATTATAAAACGTCGTCGCGCGTTCGCGGGGCTCCGACGCCGCGGGGCGCTCTCCACTCGCCCGCGCTCTCTCCTCACTCGTTTTTCACTGCTTCTTCTTCCAGGCGTCGATCCACGCCTGCGCGTCGGCGGCGCGACCCTCGGGGGTGTCCGCGCCCGCCCCGGCGCCGCCCGCGCCGGAGGCCTTGGCCCAGTCGCTGTTATCGATCCACTTCTGCGCGTCCTTCGCGTTGGCGGCGGCGTCGGATTTGGCGGGGGACCCTGAGGCGCCCGACCCGGAGGAGGACCCCGAGTCGCCGTCGCGCGTGGCGTTGGCGGCGAAGACGCCGCCGATGGCCACCACCGCCGCGAGCGCCGCGGCGCTGCTCGCCTGCGAATCCGTCTTCTTCGACTTGGACTTCTTCTTCGCGCTCGTCGCGCTCGAGCTCTTCGCCTTGGAGGGCGTCGCCGCCTTCGTCGCGGGCGCGGACTTGGAGGACGTCTTGCCGAGGGCCTTGTCCTTCGCCGCGCCCGTCTCGGTGCCGCTGAAGCGGTTCTTCTGCGGGCGCTCGGGCTCCACCTTGGCGTAGAGGGACGCGGCGTCCATCGCGACGGAGGCCTCGGCGCCGACGAGGAGCGCGGAGAGCGAGACGGAGACGGCGCCGAGGGCGACGCGGTCGAGCGACGAGGACGAGGATCCCTCGGACGAGGACGAGGAGCGAGGGGGGGGCGCCATCGCGGAGGTCGCCTGGGGACCAAACCGAGGGGGCAAGACGGAGACGATCGGTTTGGGGGGGGG
>MDSW01017906.1_pt1 | contig 30896 bp, 20 predicted proteins | sample 811171 | NCBI WGS metagenome assembly MDSW01 (sample SAMN05326641, study PRJNA326480) | marine metagenome | isolation source: seawater | place: Atlantic Ocean: North West | collected 2012 | reverse complement strand
CTTCGATGGTCATCTCATGGAAGTAATCGAGTCCAAGGTCGTTTTCCGTGATGTTCACCACCTGATCCCACGTCGCATTGTTGATTCGACGCCAGACCTTGCAGTAATCCACATTGCCGGAGTCCCCTTCGGACATGACACCGACGAGATTGCCCCGGACGGCGATCTCACTGCCCAGACGATCATCGGTGTTGCCGACGAAGCTTCTCACGTAATTCCAGACACCTGATCCGTTGCGACGGTAGATGTGAGCGGCACCCTCATATGAACTACTGCCACGAAAGAGGTTCGTTGAGAAGCCCGAATCCGAGACGACCATCAGTCGTCCATCGATCTTGACTTCGTGCCCGAAATCCCAGTAGCTCCCATTGCGAGGCGGAATTTCCTGGACAAGTGCGAATGGATCCCCATTGACACGCTCATAGATCTGAACAGGACCTTCCCACTGGCCGCCCCCCATGGCGAGAAAATCAAACGAATCACTTCCATCGATGTAATTCGTCAGCCCGAGATAATTCCAACCATTGCTGTTGAAATCCATGGGATCGTAGTTTTCATTTTCCAGATACTGCAGGCTTGTCCAGGTCCCGTCACCCTGCTGCTCGAAGATGCCGACACCGTTGGATCCAAGTTTCGGAGGGTTTCCATCGTCGTCCCAGCCATAGGTATTGATTGACGAAACCATCAAATCGCCACGGACCTCGAGACCCGAGGCATAGACACCGTCCCATCCGAAACACGGATCGGGCCCGGTCGCTTCCCATGTCGTCTCGATCCCCCAGGTTTCCTGAGCCGAGACAGCAGAGGATGCGAGTGCCGACGCAGCCAAGACGATCATTGCCGTACGCATGTGAAAATCCCCGTGATAGGCAGTAACCAAGAGCGTCACCCACTCATGTTGTAACAGTACATGCACCCGGGGCTCGATAGGGATCTTCCAAATACCTGAAAATCAACCGTGACGCTGCTTCAGCTGGGCAAGGGCCGCGATCAATCGATCCAGATGAGCCTGCTCATGTGCCGCCGAGATCTGAACACGGAGGCGAGCTGTCCCTTCGGGCACGACGGGATATCCGAATCCGATCACGAAGACACCCATCTCGAGCAGTTCATTGCTCATTGCAATGGCCTTGGCCGTATCTCCCACGATGATGGGACAGATCGCCGTCGGGCTTTCGATGACTTCGAATCCGATTTCCTTGATGCCCTTGCGTGCATAGGCGACATTGTCGCGCAGCGTCTGCACGATTGACGGCTTCTCCTGCAGGATCGAGATGGCCTTTTCCGCGGAGCAGGCGACCGTTGTCGGCAGTGCATTGGAGAACAGCGTCGGACGTCCACGCTGGATGATCATCTCGATGCCGGCTTTCGAACCTGCGATATATCCACCGGCGCCACCGCCCAGCGCCTTGCCGAGTGTTCCTGTGAAGAAGTCGATCTGACTCCCTTGAAGCCCGAAGTATTCGTGGGTCCCCCGCCCGGTTTCCCCCATCACACCGGTTCCATGGCTGTCATCCACGACCAGCATCGCACCGAACTCGTCACAGATGGCCCGCAGTTCGTCAAGCTTCCCGAGATCGCCTTCCATGGAGAACACGCCATCGGTCACGACCCAGGGAACCCCGGTCATCTCCGGATTGTCGACGGCGTTCTGGAGCACTTCACGAAGATGCGCCATGTCACTGTGACGATAGACCGTCTTGAGCAATCCCTTCTTGATGACGGACGCCAGCCGCATGCCGTCGATGATGCAGGCATGGTTCAGCTCGTCACTGATGATGATGTCACCGGGCTCACACAAGGTCGCGAAGATCGCTTCACTCGCCGTCCAGCATGAAACGAAGGTGTAGGCAGCTTCGACACCGAGAAAGTCGGCGATCCTGTTTTCCAGACGTTCATGAGGCTCAAACGTGCCACAGATGAATCTCACCGATGCGGTCCCGGCTCCGTAGCGACGAAGACCCTCGACGCCGGCTTCGACGACTGCAGGGTCGTTGGCCAGACCCAGGTAGTTGTTGGAACAGAAGCAGTCGACGACCCCACGATCACGCAATGTGATCGAGGGCCCCATGGGGCCTTCGATCATCTGGAGCCGCTTGAGCTGACCACCGGCATCCAGCTCACCGAGAACACCTTCGGTCCGTGATGCGAAGACATCCGCGCCCTGATCATTCATCGTGGTCATGAGTCCGTCCTGCCAGCTGCTGGCGTTTCATAGTGTTTTCTGATCGAAGGAATGATGTATTCCTCCATGGCTGCCTCAAGTCCCCAACGCTGCTGAAAACCCCAATCGCGGCGAGCACTGGAACAGTCCACATCTCGAGGCCAGGTGTCGACGAGCGACTGACGCCCCTCATCAGGCTCATAGGTGATCTGTGCATCCGGAAAATAACGACTGATGAGACGGGCAAAGTCACCCGCCGAAGCGGAGAACGAACCGATGTTGTAGACCGCATGCGGCGGCTCATCGATCTGCGAGATTCTGACAAGTGCCTCCACACATTCCGGCATCGTCATCCAGGGGATGACCGTATCTTCCCGAACGAAACAGGCATATGGCTCGCCCTTGGCAGACGCGTGCAGCATCTCCGGAACAAAATCGCTGGTTCCACCCGAGGGCCTCGTATCGGCAGCGATGACACCGGGCAGACGAAGACACCTGAAATCAAGCAGATGCTTCGGGCGGCTCTTGGAAACCTGCTGATAGTGCCGACTGTAGTAACGACCCAGCGATTCGCAGTAGAGCTTGTTGGCTCCGTACATGGTCACGGGTGAGAGATGTTCGTTCTCCCGCAACTCGCCGGAACGCATCTTGTCTTCCAGCGTGCGGATGCCATACACCGCAATCGTGCTCGGAAAGATGAACTTGACTCGAGTACTCCAGCTCTCACTCAGTCGCGCAGCCAGTCGAAGGAGATGAAAGGTCCCCTGCACGTTCACATCATGGGCGGTTTCAGGAACATGTTCGGCCCGGGAACTGAGCAATGCTGCCAGGTGATAGATCTCGTTCGTCTCATGCATCGTCAGAACATGCTCGACGAAGTCGCGATCGCACACATCACCGATGTGAACGGCATCGCAGAGTGCCCTTGTTTCCTGAGGCACTTCCCTGAGATCCATGGCGACGATGGAGATGTCGTCATGCCTCATCGAGGCGATGAGACCATGGCCGATCTCTCCGGCTGCACCGGTGACCAGCACGGAACGACGTGGTGTGGATGATGAACTCATGATCAGTGGTGGCTCTTGCATGCTGAGTGGTCTTTTCGAAGCCGATATTGTAATGGCTCCATGGAACCCCTTATGCTGGCTTCTTCATGATGAAATCGACTCTTCAGATCGACCAGCTCCTGAGCAGGGATCGGGCCGGCGTCCGGGCAGACGCCCGGGAGGCCGGACTTTCCGTCGATCTTGCGGAGTCCAGATGGCTCGAACTCCATCGTCATGGAGCCCTCCGCTCAGAGCGGCCCATCGGCAGGATCCAGCACGAGGGCACGACGACCAAGTTCACCCTTGAGCTGGAGGATGGCAATGAGACCGAATCGGTCATTCTCCCGATGGAAGGTCGGACCGGTCGGCAACGTGTCACCCTGTGCCTCTCCTCCCAGGTTGGCTGCGCACTGGGCTGCGTCTTCTGCGAGACGGGCACGATGGGCCTGGTCAGGAATCTCACGACCGCAGAGATCATCGACCAGTGGCACCATGCGAGATTCCAGTTCGATACGGAGATCTCCAACATCGTCTTCATGGGCATGGGTGAACCCATGGAAAATCTCGATGCGGTACTGCCGGCAATCGAAGTGCTGATCGACCGATCCGGACCTGGTATCGCCGCTTCGAGAATCTCGGTCTCGACCGCCGGTCGCGTGGCCGGCATCGACCGGTACCGCACCTTCATGATGAAGCCTGATCATCATCGAATCAGACTGGCCGTCTCGATCAATGCCCCCAATGAGGAGATCCGTCGTTCATTGATGCCCATCACCAAGGCGGATCCGATGAGCGCACTCCACGACGCCATGAAGTCATGGCTGGATTCCGGCGGTCTTCCAATCCTGATGGAGTACGTCCTCATCCCGGGTGTGAACGATGCACCGGATCATCCAGCCATGCTTGCCGAGTGGCTCTCGGACCTCGACTGTCGTGTCAACGTGATCCCCTACAACCCGAGACGCGACTCCCCATGGAAAGCACCCGAGGAATCCTCCGTCGCCACGTTCATCGACAGTCTCAGACGGAACGGCTGCCACGTTCATCGAAGAAAAACCATGGGTCGTGATGTCATGGGCGCCTGTGGACAGCTCGGCAATCCGGACATCCGCCGAAGAGTGCCTATTCGGGTCCCGGTGAACCTGACTGATCCGGCGCCATGACCTCAGCGGCCGCCACGCCCTCTTCTACCGCGCTGATCACCATCGCGATCAGGTGCCTTGCGTGCGATTGAAAGTCTGGAGAATCGCGCCTCACCGATGATTGACCGAAGGCTCTCCAGCATGACGGTCTCCCAGGACATCAGCTCATCCATGCTCGCCTGTCCCGACCCGGACCAGTCCGCTTCACGATCAAAGTCGTCCGCACCGAAGACCTGCTCGGCACCGCTCTGTCGCCGGGTGATCAATCGATCCTGATCCTGATTCTGAAAGGCCTCCCGGGAACGGAGGGCATACGCCAGCATCCATGCGGAGGCGTCGGCACGCAATGCGGCCAGGGACTCCAGCTGGTCTTCTTCCAGAGACGGGCGCGATCCGGTGGCTTCATCGATTCCACGCAGGACACGGCCTCGCGAAAAGACCGTCGGAAACACCTGCTTCAGAACGACCTCCTGGAATCGAAGCCCCTGTTCATCGCCCAGGGCTTCGGAGACGGCAAAGAGCGCGTTGATGTTCGCATCACGAACGAAGCCCCTCTGCATGACCTCACGCCGAGTGGCATCCGACCAGCCATCGGCCGAACCGGAGACACCGGACGAAAGGTATCCCCGGAGAATGTCATCGAAGGCAACGGATCTCGACGCAAGCAACGATCCGATATCGGCTTTCCATTGATCGATCTCATCCTGTGCCCGTTCCGCCGCTTCCTCATCAAGGACATGTGCGCGGACAAGCTTCTCCAGATCGATGGATTCCCCGCCCAACTCCCCTTCCGACAGTTCCCGGCGAATCCAGTTGTCCGCCATTGCCATCTGCCAGTTGGTTTCCTGTTGCGGATCGAGAAAAGCCTGGAGACTCGATTCAAACTCGCCGTTGAGTTCATCCCGAAGCGCCGCCCACTCCTCGAAAGCGATGCTGTACTGGTTGAAGTATCCGGACCAGTCCAGAGAATCCGATTTGGCCTTTTCAAGTTCAAGGATCTGCTGCTGCAGATCCCTCGTTGCTTCGGAGAGTGCTTCACGCATCTTCGCGTGATCGCCATCCCATTCACCGTTGCGATAGCGAACCGTGATGTCCTCGCGGATCTCCTTGAGTTCTTTTCTCAGCGCCTCTTGATCCGATGCAATCTGCTCAGAACCACTGGATTCGGGCTTGAGTGATCCAATCGTGCTGGCATAGCTTGCCGCCGCATCACGATACCGATCCTGATAATCGGTCAGGATCATCTCGATCACGGGACGATGGGATTCATCAATCTCGAGGGACTCGATCAGGACACCCAGATCACTGAGCCGGTACAGAGGCCTCGCCTGCCCAAGATCCGGTACCGCCGAACGGCCCATCCCACGGTAGCCATCACGCCCCCGACCCCGACCTCGATCCTGAGCCAGGGATTCAGCACCGATGCCGAGCAGGAGCACGGCCACCACCACTGTGGAGGCGCCTGAACTGGCGATACAGGAAGACAGACTCGGAAACTTCAGTCCTATCAACTCATCACTCCAGAAGACCTGCTCGAATCATTGCCCGGCCTTGCTTGCCTTCGAGGACATGACCTCGTCCCAATAGACGACATTGGCTGTCCTCTTCTGCTGAGGCACCGGACCACGACCGTTATCCGGCCTGCGTGCGGCACGGAATCGACCGGGAATCGCCTCGAAGACTTCCGGACTGACCACGGCCCTGATCTGGTAGGCATAGTCTCGATCCATCTGCAGCCCGGCATCGATGTGCTTTCTCCAGGCCGGAAGACTGGACCGATTCGAATGGATTCCGTTGAGCCAGCCACGATATGCCAAGGCCACGGCGTTGGTTTCCATCTCCTGAAGGAGACGATCCCGATCCCATTCCGGAAGGAGTTCAATAGCGACGATTCGCCAGACTTCGCGCTCAGAGACATAGGCCTCACGCAGATCTCTCAACGCCTCCACGGTCTCTTCATCAAACGAACCGAATTGAAGGGCATAGTCGATGGTCGATACCGGAGGATCACCATAGTAGGCATCGGGACACATCTTCATGTTGGCATAACGATGAAAGTCACTGGATGCCTGCTCGTCCTGGATGGCTTCAAGGAATCGAAGCAGCCAGTTTCGGTTGATATCGACCAGGGCGGAGCGAGCCTGAATCTGGGAGGTCCCCAGCGAGATCGCCTTCTCAAGATGGGTCCGATCACGGGCATCGAGGATCGCCGGTGTACTGGACGACAGGATGGCATTGCGAGCTTGAAGAGCGTCGTCGTACTCGATGGCGTACTGCATTCTCAGTGGCGCCAGCTCTTCGTAGATCGTGGACTGGGCACCGAAGTGTTCCGCAAGCAGAAGATCCAGATCGACTTCTTCGCCGAGAAGGAGATTGGGCCATGCCGTATTGATGCGCCTCAATGCTCGATTGATCGCATCCCAATGCCTCGCATCGAGCCCCTTGATGAGCTTGAATTTCTCAAGGACCTCCTCCTGGAGTTCCAGACGTCTGTTCGACCAGTCGTAGATCATCGTCGAACGACTGGAATCAGGCACGGGCTCGTCGAGCTCGAGCTCCAGCTCCTCGCGGATGATCTCCACGGCACGCTCACGTCTCTCGGCGGAATCACCCCGGTCCATGTTCAGCCGAATCGCATCACCGGAAGGTCGCATTTCCGCCTGGGCACGCTCCCGGATCTCCTTGCGATCAACCAGATCGGGCAGCGCCATCGGGCTGGTTCCCCCGGCCCGCGCGATCGCCTTCTGGACCTGTTCCGCTTCCATCTGGAAGACGGCGACATACTGGTTCACGATTTCCTCGACCAGCGCACGCTCATCAGCCGACAACCCGAGCTCACGGGCGATCATGGGTGAGTCACGTTCCAGATAGGAAGGATGGAACAAGCCGAGTTCAAGCTTCTTGAAATAGGACCCGTCCATTGTCTGGGCACTGGCTGCCGGCGAACCCGAGACGAACAGGGACCCGATGATGATGACCAGAAGACTGTTCCAAAATCGCTTGCTGTACATGTGATCAGGTCCTCCATTGACACTGCAGGGCCCGGGACCGGGCCCATGGACGAAAAAGAGGATCCTGGACCGAAAACGGGCGGAAGAAATCGGCCACATCCCCTATCTGGACCATAGTCTATGTCACTCCAGAGATCATGGCGACTGACGTAATCATCATTGGCGCCGGGCCCATCGGCCTTGAAACGACCGCCTTGCTTCAGGAAGGCGGGCTGGATGTGCAATGCGTTGACGCCGGGCCGATCGGCGGAACGATCTATTCGCTCTTCCCGCCCGACACCCGCTTCTTCAGTTCTCCTGAACGAATTTCAATCGCCGGTATGGATCTGCAACTGCCCGAACAGGAAAAAGCCAGTCGCGAGGACTATCTCTCGTATCTCAGAAGCGTGGTGAATTCGAAGCAACTGAACGTTCGGACCTTCGAAACCGTCATCGACGCCGAATACGAGGCCGGCCAATGGTCGGTGACCACTCGCAGTCGATCCGGTGATTCAACCATCAGACGCGCACCGCATGTCGTCCTGGCCATTGGCGGAACCCATGATGTGAGACGACTGGGTGTTCAGGGCGAGAATCTTCCACATGTCGATCACCATCTGGGCGATCCGCACCGCTTCTTCGGCAGACGAGTGGTGATTGTCGGCGGCAAGAACAGTGCTGCAGAAGCAGCACTCAGATGCTGGCGGGTCAACGCGGATGTGACCATCGTGCATCGGGATGATGCCCTTCATGAACGAGTCAAATACTGGATCAGGCCCGAGGTGGAAGCCCTCATCAAGGAGGGCCGAATCAAGGCCTGCTTCAACTCGACGATCGAAGACATCCAAACCGATGGCGTGACTGCCGCAACACCAGAAGGACCTCGCCACATCCCATGCGATGATGTCCTGCTCATGATCGGTTATGTACAGGACCCGATCCTGTTCAACCTCTTCGGTGTGGATCTGGAGGGGCCCCAGTCATCGCCGGTTCATGACCCTGTCACGATGCGCACCAATCGCGAAGGAATCTTCGTTGCCGGTACAGCAGTCGCCGGAACCCAGCAGCGATTCAAGACCTACATCGAGAATGCGCATGTGCACGCCGGTCGCATCAGCGCCGCCATTCTTGGAACGCCACCACCGGAAGAAACGCCTCCACGATCCCTACCGGAGGCATGACGTTCGGCCGTGCTCCTGAAGTCGTGCGTTTTCAACATGCTCAACGCGTGCCCGCCCCCATCGGCCCAGCACGATGGTCATGACATCCAATCGAATGTGGTGCTCCGGAAATCTACCTGCGAGCAACCGAGCGGATCGGATCATGTGCCTGCGTTTGCGACCATCAATCCGGCGGCGTGCCGAGGCCATGCAACCCTGTCGAGTCGTCTTGACTTCAACGCATGCAATCAGCCTTCGATCCGGCGACTCGACCACGATGTCGATCTCATCGGAACCGATGCGGAGATTTCGATGCAGGACCCGCCACCCACGATGCCGCAACCAGCGACGTGCTATTCGTTCACCTCGGCGTCCCGTGCGGTGAGTCGAATTCAACGACCTTCCTTGTAGCGGGAGATGGCGATGGCGATCACGCGCATCTGCATCTGATTGAGATCATCGTAGATGCCCTCTTCAAGCATGTTTGCGATGAAGTCCTGACGAGCCTGGGTCATCTTCCGATTCAGGATCTCGCCTTGAAGCATGCTCTGGACCGCAGGGTCGTAGAGATCGCGATGCTTGGGCCTGGTGATCTCGATCACACTGATCCAGATGGTGTAGTTGCCTCGAGTGAATTCGGAGGAAGTCTCGCCTGGCCCAAGACCCTCGAGGTGGCTCTTGTAGAAATCAGCGACTTCGATGTCCGTGACGCCTCCCTCACCCATGGTGAAGGTGTCCCAGATGCCGTCATCCGGTGCACCGGCCCACTTGGCGACCACATCGAAGGGGTCGCCTGCGCCGAACATTTCCTGGATGGTCTTGATCTTCTCGGCATTGCCTTCCGTGCGGACACGGATACGGCCGAGGGTCACGGTGGGATCCGGTTGGAACTGCGATCTGCGAGCGTTGTAAAGACGCTCGACATCACGCCAGGACATGACGATGTTGGGCTGGATCTTCTCATGCATGAGCGACCGGATCAGCAACTGGTCCTCCTGCATCTTGAGGTACTCCTCCCAGCCAAGACCCTCTTCCTGCATGATCTGCTGCTGCGCCTCGCCGAAGACGCCACCACGTTCGCCGACGAGCTCTTCACGCAGGTTCTGCATGAACGCCATCAAGCCCGTCTTTTCCTGGGCGGTCAACCCGGCACGAGCCTCGGAGAGATACAACTCGTTGAGAACCAGATCCTGAAGCTGAGACCCGACCAGACGAATCAAGGTTCGCTGGAAGAGTTCCCAGTCGGGAACCGCGGCCTCCTCCACCAGCTGCAGGTATTCGGCATTCAGCTGATCGGAAATGGGCCCGAGGACTTCATCTGCGTAGATCGGCCGTCCATTCACCTGACCGATCAGACTGTCGACAATCACCGATTCACCCGGACTCACCCGGATATCGAAGAAGGTGTCCTCGGTCCGATCCAGCACGGTCGGGAAATACGTGGGCTCCGCAGGCCGCAGGCCGGATGCGAGGATCGCCTCTTCGGATTCGTTGGCGGAAAGCCGGACTTCATCGCGACGCTCCTGATCTGTGAAATCATCGATGGCAAGCCTGGTCCCCGTTGGTCCGGGAACCACGAAATCGAGCGAATCACAGCCTGTGATCCCGATGGTCATGAGGACCATCAAGGTCACCGCTGGGGGCGTTTTCGTAATCAACCGGTGAATCACGCTGATGATTCTAACCTTCAGAGCCGGATTGCGAGAGAAGCGTATACTTTCAGACCTGAACCAGACTTTCAGCAAAGGAATTCCCAATGGCTCCAGAAGAGACTCCCGAAATCCAGGTCGATTCCGATTGGAAAGCAGAAGCCCAGGCCGAGAAGGAAAAGATGGCCGCAGCCGAGCAGGCCCAGGCCGATGCCCCCCCTCGAGGTCTGCCCCCAGCCGATTTCAAGGGACTCATGAGCATTCTGGCTTCGCAGGCCATGATGGGACTGGGCATGATGCAGGATCCAGGAGGCAAAGGGGTCATGATCGACCTCGAGGGCTCCAAGTTCGCGATCGACCTTCTGGACGTCCTGGAGCAGAAGACTGTTGGCAATCTCGATGAGACGGAAGCCCAGGAACTCAACCAGCTCCTGACCGAACTCCGCGCCAGATTCGTTCAGATCACGCAACTGGTTGCCGAACAGGCCGCTGGCGGCGGTGCGATCCCGGGAAGCCCGACAGCACCCAATGCACCTTCTGGCGACAGCCCGATCATCACACCCTGATCAGATCGACTCAGAACAACCAGGATCCCGCGGACAGAATGAACAAGGCCGCGAGGATGATCGCCTGAAGACCCCATGCCCATCGTGGCAGCAACGCGATCCATACGACAGGCATGGCGGCGATCCACGCCAGAACGAATCGATCGAAGACGAATCCTTTCGTCAGCATGTACAACCCCCAGGCGCACAACACCGCAAAGAACTGCAGTCTGCAGAGTGTTGCCAGCGTCGTATCGTCTTTCAGCTCGAGCGCCATCCCGCCCATGGCACCCAATCCACCCAGGCCGATCGCGGCCAGGATCGCCATCGGGATCCACTGCAGGCTCTCCGTTGAAACGACGGCAACGATGGCGCTTCTGGTGGGCCCGAGGTAGAGCGAGATTGGATTCACGATTCCCAGATCCTGTGGATCCATCAGGTCCGGCGCCGCCACGACACCAAGCAGCAGTCCGATGAGGACTCCCAACGGTGCCAGCCACCAGAAGGTCAGGAAGCGATACTTCCACAGCCAGATGAAGAGAAAGATCCCGAAGGGAATGGCGAAGATGGCACCCAGATACGTCAGACTCTCCAGTCGCAGTCCAAGACCGTGATGCATCTGGTAGTCACTGCTGACCAGTCCACCCCATCGAATCCAGAGCGGTATGCGAAGAAGACCGGCGATGATCGAAGCCAGCCACCAGGGCCAACTCCGGACGCCATCTCGAAGAAACATCGCAAGGCAGATGCCACCTGCGATCGGTACGGCATGAATCCGGCTGTGCAGGATGATCGCAAGAAGAAGACCGTAGATGACGGGCCCCAGAACCCTTGAGACCATGGGACTTGATGGTTGCGCATGATCGCCATCACTCAGGAGAACAACAGCGAGCATGCAGGCGACCAGGAGTACGTATGAGGGTTCGCCCATCACGAGCTGCGCAAGGACGGCTTCGTAGGGAAGCAGTGACAGACCGATGGCGACCAGTGGATACGCCCTTGGCGACAGTCCACATCGTCTGGCCAGCAGCAGCAGCGGGAACAGGGTCAGAATGAAACAGATGATGGACAGCCATCTCAGGCCGTTCAATGAAGCATCGACGACCTGTCCCCAGACGGCATATGGCCAGATCATCGCCGGCCCCTTGGCCTCCTGGAAATCGATCGCCGTTTCGACCGACCAGCCCTGCTCGACGAGATCATTGATGGGCATGATGATGTACTGCTCGTCCCACACCGTCCCCGTTTCAAGCAGGGCCGTCCCCCACCTCAGGCCGAGACTGAACAGGACCACCAGCAGAATGGACACCAGGAACCAGGCCCACTCATTGCTGCGCAGAGGAGAGAGGCCGTCTTCGCGGAACCGGATGGCCGACATCACGCATCACCGCCATGATGCGCCAGCACGTTGACATAGGACCGCCCTGGACAGGCTCGATGGATCTCCTCAGCCGTGGAGGGCTCCAGGGTCCCGCGTCCCTCATCGATGATGGACAGCGTAAAACCACGAGAGACCAGGTCATGCAGGAGTTCCTCGGGCTCATCACCCGCCTCGCGCAACATCCATGGGGTGTACTCGAGAATGATGTTGATGCCCGGGCTGCAATCGATCATCTGTTTCATCCCGGCGATGACGCGAGCCTCGGCCCCCTGGACATCGATCTTCACCATGTCCACTCGGGTCACGTTGTTCTGCCGGCACCATTCATCGATTGAGACGACCCGGGTCATGACACCGGATCCCGACCCTGCGTCTCTTCGATAGAGGCGATGATCACCGGTGTTGAATGGCGACACCTGCAACATCATCTCACCAGACGAATCCGATACGGCGGCATCCACGACCGTGACATTGTCGGCATGATTCCGCAGCACATTCTTCTCGAGAAGCGAACGGTTCCCGGGGTGCGGCTCGAAGGCGACGACCCGACCGGCGTCCGTCACCTTTGCAGCCGCTGGAATCGAATACAGACCGACATGCGAACCCACGTCGAGAAACACCATCCCGGGACCCAGCAGATCCAGACAGGCATCACGCGTGAACGGCTCATAAGTTCCGGTCGAATGCAGTTCGAAGGTGACACCGAAATCTCTCGGGTCGACCTGATACACAAGACCGTCCAGCGTGACCTCGCTTGGATGCCGCCTGGACAACGCCCACAGACTCAGCTTGCGCAAGGGACCGACCCGTTCAAGGAACGGACGAATCATGGGCCCCAGGCCCGCTCGCATCGAGTTGAAGAAACGATGTCCACTCATGTCTCTGTTCCGCAATCCGGCCCGGGCGCCAGCAGGTCCGTCACCACGACATTGGCAAGCAGAAGACCCTCGCCGCTCAGGCGGAGACGATTCTCCGACCGAAGGAGCAGGCCCGAAGCCACGTGCCGTTCAATGATCGGCCGACGACGGGCTCCACCTTCACCAGAGAGCATCCGATCCACCTCTTCGAGGGCAATTCCATCGATGCACCGAAGGCCCATCATGAAGGTTTCACCGATTCGACCATCCTCATCAAGCCGCTCCAGGTCCAGAACCGTGGAACGCCCACTGCCGTCCAGGTATCGCCCGAGTCTCGGCAGGTTCCGCCACCGCCAACCGTTGACATGTGCTGACCCCGAAGGCCCGAACGCCCACCAGTTTCCGTTCTGCCAGTAGAGCAGATTGTGACGACAGGCCAGGCCCGGCCTTGACCAGTTCGAGATCTCGTACTGCTCGTAACCCGCATCCTCGAGCCGTTGAATCGTCCATTCATACATGGACGCCTCATCCTCTTCAGGGACCGGATTCACCTCACCACGATCCAGTCTGCCACGAAGGGGCGTCCCAGGTTCATAGATCAGGCCATAGCAGCTCAGATGACCCGGATCGAGATCGATGGCCGCCTCAAGATCATGCTGCCACTGAGCGAGATCCTGGCCTGGAATGCCGAAGATCAGATCAATCGAGAGGGACTCGATTCCCGCGGCTCGCATGTGCGCCAGTGAACTGGCGACGGTTCCGGGCTGGTGACGGCGCTCCAGTGCTTCCAGAAGATCCGACTGGAAGGACTGAGCCCCCAGGCTGACTCGATTGACTCCTGCGTGGACGAGCGCGTCGGCGACTTCCGCATCGACGGTCTCGGGATTGGCCTCTACGGTGAATTCGGTGTGCTCATCAGCGAACCGCCGTTCCAAGGTTTCCAGAAATCGACTCAGCGGCTTGACAGGCAGAATGGTCGGCGTCCCACCTCCCACGAAGATGCTCTTGACAGGCTCAGCCTTCAGGGACTCTGGAAAGGCGTCGATTTCATCGATGATTCGATCGACGTATTCAGCATGCGCATCCTCTCGGCCGGCAATGGTGAAGAAATCACAGTAATGACATCGATGCGCACAGAACGGGACATGTGCATAGATGCCCTCTATGACAGGACTTGCATCGCATGCCGTGTCGCATATGGCCTCGATGTCGAGCGACTGTTCACCAGGCAGGGACGAATTCCCGACATTCGTGGTAGCCTGAGTCAGTCGGAGGTCTTTGGTCATGTGTCTCTAAGGCCTCTGTCTGGACAGTCTAGCGAACGGACGTCCAGGGGAGTTGCATGAGCCTGCTCAGTCTGATCATGAAAACGAACGGCAAAGGGGAACGAGTCTTCTCGATGTCCTCTGAGGAGATGGTCATTGGCCGAAGCCAGGCATGTGATCTCCGCATTCCCCTGCCCCAGGTCTCCAACACGCATTGCCGGATCTCGGATCAAGGCCCTCAGCAGATCCTGGAAAGCCTCGATGATGAGGTCCTGACCTGCGTGAACGGTGTCCAGATCACCAGAACCGTGCTCCAGGATGAAGACATCGTCCAGATCGGACCGGTGACGTTCCACGTGTCCATCTCGGATGGCCCCGGGGGAACGAACTTCACTGTCCACAGAGACGATTGATCCGCCCGACGGTTCCGCTCAAGCGACCACGCGTGCCACCTGGGAGATCTCCGTTCCAGACAGTCGGATACCGGGAACCCGCAGGGTGTTCTCACAGTGACGGCACCGGACGAGATGACCTCTCGCCGCCTTGGGAACCGCCAGGAGGCGACGACAGCAGAGATTCGGACAGCGGACACGGAAACGGTTCGGAGCAGTCATGAGAGGCCTCCAGCGGTCAGGATTCCAACCAGTGTCTATCGGTGGCTCCACCCGGCTTCTTGAGCCGGGAGAAGGTGGATTGTGCAGACCATGCGTGCAAGCCCTGCTACACTTGGCCCGCGTCATTCGAACGGCCGATCACGCGTCGGAACTCCGGTTTTTTCCGGACTCCAGCAGTGAATCGCCTCCTCGAATGAAACGCATCATGGAGTCAAGATGGGCAGGAATACAGCTGTTGTTGGTCTTCAATGGGGCGATGAAGGCAAGGGGAAGATCGTCGATCTTCTGACGGCCGACCACGATCTCATCGTCCGATACAACGGTGGTGCCAATGCGGGACATACCGTGGTTGTGGGCGGCAAGAAGTACGCCTTGCACCTGATCCCATCCGGCATCCTCTCCCCGGAGAAGACCTGCGTGATCGGCAATGGGGTCGTCGTGGATCCCGCCAAGCTTCTGGAGGAGATCAAGAGCCTCCACGACCGAGGCGTGAAAGTCGAATCCAATCTCAAGATCTCCAGTCGGGCTCATGTCGTGATGCCGTATCACAAGGAGCACGATGCCGCGCTCGAGAAGGTGCTCTCATCCGCTGCTGGAAAAGGTGATCGCAACCTCTCCATCGGAACCACCAAGCGTGGCATCGGCCCGGCCTATGCGGACAAGATCCATCGATCACTCTCCGTACGGATGGGCGATCTTCTGGATCGAGAGTATCTCGCGGCGAGACTCGAGGTCATCTGTGCCATCCGATCCCGTGAACTCGACGCGTTGGGCGTCAAGACCCCCCCACTGGATTCGGCAGCCCTGACCGAGGACTACGCATCGATGGGCCAACGCCTGGCACCCCACATCACAGACACCGTCTACGAGCTGCATGATGCGCTGCGTGAAGGGCAGTCCATTCTGTTCGAAGGCGCCAATGCCTGCCTGCTCGATATCGATCACGGCACCTTCCCCTATGTGACCAGTTCCAACTGTTCCACACTCGGCATCCCGGCCGGCACGGGTGTTCCTGGAGCAAACATCGATCATGTCGTTGGAATCATGAAGGCGTACACCACGCGAGTGGGCGAAGGGCCGTTCCCAACGGAGGAACTCGGCGAGACTGGTGACTACATCCGGGAACGCGGAAACGAATACGGCACGACGACCGGTCGACCTCGTCGCTGTGGCTGGCTCGACCTGGTAGCCGTCCGCTACTCGGCCATGATCTGCGGAGTCACGTCGATTGCGTGCATGCTGCTGGATGTGCTCTCCGGTTTCGATGAACTCAAGCTCTGCACGGGCTATCGATTGAAGGACGGCACGGTGACCGACCGGTTCATTCCGGATGCCCACAGACTGCCCACGGCCGAACCGATCTACGAGACCCTTCCAGGTTGGCAGGAGGAGATCGTCGACGCGACGGATCGTGACAGCCTTCCTGCTGCGGCCCGGGCCTACCTCTCCCGCATCGAGGAGATCACGGGACTGCCCATCGATATCGTGAGCGTCGGCCCCGATCGTGCACAGACCGTCCGGTCAGCGCGACCCACGGCCGCACTTGGCGGCTAGACTCGGCAGGGACGTCAAGTCCATGGATGACCAACAGGGCATGAACAGCAGTACCGACAAGCAACCCGTTCAGATCGAAGGCATTCCACCGGAACGCATGCCCCGCCACGTCGCCGTGATCATGGACGGCAATGGACGCTGGGCGGCAGAACGTGACAAGCCTCGTTTCGAGGGCCATCGTGCCGGTGTGGAATCCGCACGAGGAATCGTCGAACACGCCGGCCGACTGGGCATTGAAGCCCTGACCCTCTACTCGTTCAGTCAGGAAAACTGGAAGCGACCTGCCAGCGAGGTCAATGCCTTGATGCAACTGCTGGTCGATGTGCTGCCGACCGAGCGGCATACGCTTCTTGAGAACAACGTTCGATTCAGAGTCATCGGCAGCCGTGATGAACTGGCCGATGACGTCCTCAGGGAACTGGATTCAACCTGCCAGGAAACCGCCCATTGCACCGGACTGCAGTTGAATGTCGCGCTGAACTACGGCTCGCGACAGGAGATCGTCGATGCAGCACGTCGCCTGGCCGCCAAGGTGAGTTCAGGCGAGATGTCGGCAGACGATATCGACGAGACATGCTTCAGCGACCATCTCTGGACAGCCGGCCTGCCTGATCCGGATCTGCTGATCCGAACAGCCGGCGAGCATCGTGTCTCGAACTATCTGCTGTGGCAGATTTCCTATGCCGAGATCCATGTCAGTGATCTGTTCTGGCCGGACTTCGACACCGATGCCCTGGAAGGCGCCATCCGCGACTTCGCCAGTCGCAAACGCCGCTTCGGTTCACTCGACAACCAGTAAGACAGTCAGTTTCCCAAGCTGAATATCGAGGGCTCGATTCCCTTCACCCGCTTTGCAGACAGGAGACACGATGAGCAAGTTCTGGAAGATAGTGATTGTTGCCGCGTGCATTGGTTTGATCTACGGCGCCATCGAGACCATGATGATGCGCCTGTTCGAGATCGATCTTGACGTTTGGTATGCCCAACTCTTGTTCATGTGGCTGGTCGCGATCATCTGCATCTACATCTGGCAAAAATCCGAGGGCTCTCCGAAGTAGCCTCCGCACCCTCTTCTGAATACCGAGGGCTCGAAGCCCTTTGACGCTTGCCGTCCTGGAATTCGACAAGACCACCCTGAATGAGCGCTATTCGTCAGTGAGGTTCTTGGCGCCCGTCGAAGCCGGGAGCGAATCGGTCACGCCATCCGTGTTGTAGGTAGCCACTGTTCCACCACCATCGGAAGAAGACAAAATGGTACACAGAGGCATCTCGTCGCTTTTTCTGAAAAACCACATCGAACCATTCGATTCCATGTTTCCGCCCATGGCGATCAACTGCCCATCTCTGTTGTTCATCAATTGAACTTTCGCACCAACAGAATCGGAATACATGCGCACCCTTGGCTTCCCATGCTGATCATGGATTCCGAGAAAGCCCCTTCCATTTTTCTTGGCATTCATCCCGATGACTTCGTTACCGTCATTGTTGTGAAGTGAAAATGACCCGCCGCCATGTTCATCAACATGAAACTCACCAACCACGTTCCCCTTCGCACTCACCAACTCAAACTTCTTCGACTGAATGACATCGGGAACATTCTGAAGAGTCGTTGCGGCAACAAGCCCTCCAACGACAACCAATGCCAATACTCCGAAGAGCATTTGTTTGAGTGCGCGAACCTGGGTTTCAAGCGATTCGATGCGAGAGGCGTCAGACATTCTGGTACCCCTATGAATACGCCCAATGTACCACCCTGCGCAGTCAGCAATCTCTCTTGGATGTACTCTCGAATCCCCCCTGCGACTTGGATACCTGGGGATATCCCAGCCGGGAATGTTCGCATTCCAAAAGGAACCGTCCCGCCGACAGGCCATGGCAGCGGCGATGTGCGACGGGACGGCTCACGTTCTTGAAGAGGCCGAGGCCTCTTGGGCGCTCAATCAGTTCTCGATCTTCTCCAGGTAGACGATCCTGGGCTGATCGCCGGGGTGATCGACTTCACTGCGATCGACGAGCATGACATACCGACTGTCATCCACGATGGCATCGGGATTCGTCGCATCCCAGACACCGGTCTCCGGATCCGGCTTGAAGGTCCGGACTCTGAAGTGCACCGTGAACATGTCCGAACGCGTGCTGATCATGTTGGAGATGCCCGAGAAGAGCATGTTGGCCTCTTCGGCATCACCGGCCACCATGTCACCACCGAGCACCCGCTCTCGATATCGACTGTCATTGGGCGCCTGCAGGATGTTGTTGACACCCAGCTCGTTGAGACGTTTCCATTTGGGCGTCTTGCCGTGCAGGAACTGGAAGCCGTCACCGCGGGAATCACTGATCGTGCTGACATCCGTTCCGAGATTGGCACCGATGTCCCAGAACTCGAAGCGATTGTCCTGCAGCGGTGTATCACCCGGTGCATCGACGTACTCGGCCAACGAACGGAATGGTCGATTGGCGGCGAAATCGATCTCCCATGAATCACGGGAAGTCCAGTTGCCCACCAGATCATCGACGACTTCAACGGCGGAATTCGATGGCGTCTCCAGCTGGAAGAGTTCACCCAGCCCACGGAAGCCCCGGACACCACTGCCGGTCGCGATACCGTCATCCGCAAACGTCACGTCGTATTCCGGCGAGTAGCCGGCATTCTGCCGACTGGCGGCATCGATGTTCAGATTGGCCACATCGGATCGCACCGTGGCATCCACATTGCCCAGGGGCGTGTGCGATCCACGAACCGAGTAGTTGGGGCCCCGACCGTATCCACTGGACATCGCGAACTCCCAGTCCTCGACGACACCGCTGTCATCGAGGTCCAGATCCTGTTCACTCTGGAACGGAAGCCACGCGTCGCCGGTACCGACATAGGGCGCGGACCGACTGGGCTGCTGCCCTCCTGCCGACGCGACCCCCAGCAGGTCACGGTACTGGATCAACGCCTCTGGAATCGCAACCCTCGGGTTCCGGTTCTGGCGTTCACCACCGAAACTGGTGTCCAGAACATTGTTGGCGTTGATCGCATTGGTCGAATCATTGCCGGCATGCACCATGCGATACATGTGCGGCAGGGTGCGGAGCGTTTCCAGCGTGGCCGTATTGATGTTCACCAGGCCAGGCGTCCCCTTGCCTTCGAAACCACGCGCATTCATGAAGTTGGGGTCGTATCCGATGCCCTGATTCAGAACCGCTCGGCTGTACTGCTCATAGGCGGGTTCCGGATCGATGATCCCGTCAGGGGTGCCGTTCCACTGGCCCTGGTTGTAACTGATGTTGTCCACGAGATCGTGAATGCCGGGACCATCACAGACGAACAGGTCCAGAACGCGCTGACCGGCCGGCTGAATGGGCTCGAGATGGGACAGTTCCGTGTTGGGTCGGACCCATGGCGGAATGACCGTCGGAACACCACTGGAATCATCGGATGCGAGATCCTTGACCGGTTCACCGACCAGGTTATTACGACCGGGCGCTCCGGGTGACACTTCCAGCCGTCCGACTCGGCGAAGCGCATCCCGCATGTGATCTCGATAGGTCCATCGCCAGTTGTCCGGCACTCCGATTCCGCCGGTCTGGGACCCTGCGATCTCCTGCTGAACGCGTCTGGAGACCACGGGCCTGGCCGCGGTGATCGTGTCCTGAAGCTCTTCGGAGAGTGACTCCGAGAAGGTCCGGATGGTCTCGACGGGAACGGACGGGTCCGGACGCGGCGCGACACCGGGCAACCCGGGGTAATGTCCATCGAGATAGGGCTGACTGACCAGATGCGAATGGGTCCAGACATTGAGCACTTCGCCGACCTGTTCGAAGTTGCCGTCCTTGTGGTTCATCTGGAACGCAAACGGCGCCAGGAAGTTCTCGTCGTACCGGTAGCCACCGTCTGCATCGAAGTCGATGGCATTGGGATCATTCGGCGCGGCAGGATTGAAGTTGTCGAATCGTGGCGCCTCTTCGATCGCATACACCCCCTTGTCGGGGAACGACCATCGATTCACCGGATCGACATTGCCGTTGGAATCGACATAGGCGGCATTGTTTTCATACGCGATCATGCCCAGTGCGGTCGGCTTGCGATTGCGGTACACGATCGTGTACTGACCGTTGCCACCGAGCACCCGGGGCATCCTGGTGTTGCGACTCAACCACGGGAAGTAGGGCGCGTTGTCACCACTTGGATCGACGAACACGCCCAGAGACGGATCGAAGATGCCGTCGGGATCGTTCTGGCCACTCTCGCCGAATCCCGTGAAGTCGTAGTCGAACTCGAAGAATTCATAATGACCTGCCGAGGCCTCACCGGCTCCTCGTGCATCTCGGTAGTCGACGGACTTGTAGGCGATCGCGGGATCATCGTCATCGACAAGTCCCAGGAAGCCCTGCTTGACCGCGGTGCTGTTGTCATTGCCACGGATGATGATCTGGTACCGGTTGCCACGACCATCCTGGAGGGCCGTGTTCAGACGGGTGATCCCGGGCGCGATCTCCTCGGATTGCCGTGGATCGATCCGCTGCTCGGCAAAGTGACTGGTGAAGATCGCCTGCTCATCACCATCCTCCGGCTCGTCCCCGGTCGGGTCGAAGGTCCAGTTGGAGGGCGATGTCCTGTCGAGGAATTCAGAACTGATCAGCGGCAAGGCTTCACCATTGAACTGGGCCGATGGACTCTTCTCGAACTGCTTGGGCGAGTGTGATCGTGTGACACTGCCCTGCCCCAGTACGAACCGCGGCGCGGCATACTCCATCTGCTGCTGAGGCGGCGTCACCACATCAGCCTGAGCCGGCCATTCCGGATCCAGTCCCCAAGGGCGGGCATACCGAGCCCATTGGGCGAAGCGTGCACCACGTGCCTTGTTGGCCATGTACTGCTGAGTGACCGGCTGCGTCCAACCGGGATATTCGTCCTGCTGTCCCGGCTGATGATCGCTCAAATCCAGCCACGATCGGCCAAGGGAGATCGGAGCCCCACTGAACGTATCGTTGTCGGTGGAAGAGGATCGATCCCAGATGATCGGGAAGTAGCGATCACCATTGTTCATCTCGATCGACTGACGAATCTTGTCATTGGGCGCCGGTGAGAATTGAGGCCCGTCAGCATCCACCTGCGTGATGCTCCATGGACCGGTGAAGATCTCATTCAGCTGCGGCAGCCGTTCCTTACTGAGGCTTCCGGGGTAGAGATAACGGCGATCCACCTGGGCATCATCTTCATTGGCCTCAAATGGATTGCCAGAGTTTCCGGGATTGGATGGATAGAACTTGCCCCACTGGAGCCCGGTGACGGTCTCCATGAGCGGATCCTCCCAGGTGCCGTTCTCGGCCCGCTGGAGAGTCCTGTCGATGACGATCTCCTGCTCCGGCAGACCCAACCCATCGGGATTGTCGAAGAACAACGAATTGAAGACACCCGTTGCCGGGTTGAAGGCTTCGCTGCCGTACTCGAAGACGGTCGGATACCCGTTGACCACGCTCTGCAGATCGAAGTCGTTGTAGTCACCGTCCTGGTTGTAATCCAGACGGTCGACCCGAACGAGTTCCACGGCGGCCTGAGCCGGCGACCAGTAGGTCTGGTTGTTGATCTGACGTGAGGTCAGGAAGGCATCATCACAGGGATTCCCGGAACAATTCGAACCGCTGCCGAGGAAATAGCCGCCATCGCTGGTGCAGTCCGCCGACGTCGCGACCTCTGTACAGACATCACCGAAGCAGCAGCCCCCACCGCCTTGTCCGCTGTCTTCGCCGCGGTAGAACGGCAACCAGGACTGATTGGCCGGCAGCGTCTCGTCACCTGAAAAATCGTAGTAGGAGTCGGTATACCCGTCGTAATAGAGACGATTGGTTGCCCAGATCTCCCGCAGATCGTCATTGTCGGAGAGCGCGTCATCACCACCATCCGCTTGTGTCGGATCGTAGAACCCGTCCCCTTCCGGATCGATTGCGGGACGGAGCAGCCAGACGAGATCACCGCCACCCACCTGGTAGATCTCTCCGTCCACCTCGTACTGGGTCTGTGGCAGCCATGGCGATTCCGCATCACCATTGAGATCGAGGAAATCGAGCCACATGTCCAGCTCTCCTCGAAGCGCGGAATCGTCTTCCAGTGAGAACGTCCAACGCCTGGCATCGGTGACCGACTCGTCGTCGCGTGCAGCAGGAACCGAGATGATGGTCAATGTGAAGGGACGATCGTGGGTCGCGGGCGGCAGAACCAGACCATGTTGAGTGTTGACCTGAATGGAGTTGTTGTAGGTCCCGGTTGCGGGATTCCACAGGAGACCCGAATCAAGCGCGTCGAAGTCACCCGACTCGATGATGCCCCGCAACGAAGCGACGCGACCTTCCGTCACCGGATTGATGTTGGGCGACAGTGGGAACTCCTGCCCGAAGAGCCGGATCTTGTAACGAGGCAGGAAGTAGACATTGCCGCTGGTCGTCACCACCCTGTCGAACAGCGGAATCGGCGTGTCATAGGGATTGGCGATCTGCACCACGGAAATGGTGTCTGATGGACGGGGATCCGGCATGTAGCCGCTGGCACCATCGGGCTCCAGCTGCGGATAGCCCTCTCGATTGCCTTCGGCAACCACCCATGCAGGATGCTCGTTGTCCCAGACATCGACCAGCTCGGTCGAGTTGCCTCCCGAATCGGGGTCGGTGAAGACATCCCGGTGAAAACCACCACGCATGGCGCCGGGAGCACCTTCATTGGGAATGCGGACCGGACGCGTGACATGGGTCACGAAGGCCTCGGTGATGAACGGCTGGGGCTCCATGCCCAGTGCGCGGACATTGCGGACATGATCGCGTGTGTTGTTGGCCGGTCCTGACCAGGTATCCGGCCAGCCGTCGCCGCTGTTGTCGATGCCGGCCACCACCTCGGCGGCTGGATCGGATCCCGCGAGTCCGGGGATGATGTACGGATTCGCCATCGGGATGGAACTTCCGGTGGTGTATTCCCAGAGCAGTGGATAGTTGGGGCCGTCGAAATCGTCACCGCGATACGGACTGTCCAGATTCGCGGAGAAGAATCCGGCCGGCGGAATCGCGGCACACCGGATGTCATCGCAGCTGTTGGCGGGATACCACTTGCCACCCAGTGCCAGACAGCTCGAAATCGTCCTGATTTCGCAGAGTCCATCGACGCAGCAGGCACCATTGACGGCGCAATCCAGCTCGGGATACCACGCGTATTCACCGCCCTGATCGACACAGGCCTGCAGCGTGAAATCCGTCTGACAGGATTCGTTGCCGATCTCGGTATTCAGACACACGCCGACGGCGTTGTTGATCTCCAGCGGCTGGTAGGCATTGTCGTAGAACAGGGTGTCGTCGACACGGACATCATCCGCACTGGAATCGATGAACTGATCATCGATCGCAGGTCGCCAACGCGCCGGAAGCCCGGTATTGCTGTCGATGATCTGATCGTTGTATTCCGGATCCGATGAATCGACATTCAGTTCCCAGCCATCCATTCTCGGAAGCGGAACGGCACCGAAGCTACCGCGCGGTGAGCCCTGGGCATTCTTCCAGCCCATGGAGTAGAGCGGCGCTTCGACATCCGGATCACGCCACGCCTGGATGTTGGCCGCCAGCATGGCGGCGGACTGCCGGGCTTCTTCGATGTTCGAGTCACCCGAATAGGCATAGGACGTGAAGGTACCGGGAATGACACCACCACCCTCATGGGATTCACGTGGATTTTCGTTGGCATACTCGAGGACGGACTGGGCATCCTGAAACGCGGGACTTCCATTGTTGAACAAGGCAATCGCACGGTTGTAACGAGAGGCCCACGAGTCCAGCATGTCCCCACTGGTCAACGCCGTGAAGATCGCCATGGGAAGACGATGACTGAAGGTCAACGGCTGATAGGACAGCTGGGTCGGCGTCGGGTTGCCACCCAGGGACATCGTCGCCCGAGGCAGCGGCCGCTCCCATTCACGCAGATCGATCTTCTCTCGCATCTGCTGGTGGTAGTCCTCCCAGGTGTCCTGGGTGATCTGCGAATAGAACTGCCCGTCGACGAAGTTGAGATCACCCTGAGGGGTGAAATCGGATGATTCGTCGTAGAACGATGGAGGCAACTGGGAGAGGATCTCCCTGGCATGTGGCACGAATCGCGGATACCCGTCATCCGCAACACCGTCTCCATCGACGTCCTGAAGCCCTGGATCAGGCTGGGCTTCATAGAGACGACTTCGCGAAAGCGTATCCACCAGACTGACGCGACCGACCCGGTTCTCGGGCCACAGCCACGGCGGCATGGTTTCGTTTCGAGTGCTGTTGAAGAAGGTCAGCTTGCGGCGGTTGTCCGCGACCAGTTGGCGGTTGTTCAGCTGTTCACCCAACGCGGCACTCTCCTCGCGATCCTGACCGGATCGCAGGAAGGAGGCTTCGATGCCGTTGTCGTAGGGGCTGATCGACCACTCGGGGTTCATCACCTGCTCGAATCGACCGTAGAGCCACGGCAGGTTGTTGCCCTCGTAGGACCGAAGCTCGAGTTCTTCTCCAATACCCATGGGCGTGAAGAACCCGCTTGGATTGAACGGATCCACACCGGCCTGCTGGAAGTAATGCAGTCGGTTGTTGCGATCATGGACCTCGCCGTAGGCGCCGTCCGGGAAGGTGACGTTGTAGTCGATCCCCAGTTCGGAGGTCAGGTCCTGCAGATTGCCGCTGCCGGCAAAGGATTCCGGATCGAAGCCGACCACGACCTGATTGGCCTCGGCGCCATCATTGCCGTTGTTGGGCGTGGATGTGTATTCCTCCCAGTCCTGATCGCGATACAACAGCCAGTCGCGATTGCCATACCAGTTGGTCACACTGGCCGGAAGAAAATCCTTGTCGAAGAGCCCCGACCAGTTGGCGCGGTTGTCGAAGAAACCGACGCTCCAGTAGTCGAGATTGCCGTCAGACTGAGCCACCTTCGGCTCGAGGTAGGCTTCCTGTGAAGCCGAGTCATCGCCCCAGGGTTCCTCGAAGGCGGGTGCCCCTTGTCCGATGAGTGCCATGTCCGCGGGTGTCCAACCACGCGTCGCTTCCTGCGTAAACCCGGTCCCCACCGTGTCGTTGCGGATGAACCGCGTTGCCACGTTGGCGTTGATCCGTCCGGCGTTGTCCGTGACCGAAACCCCGACAACCTGCTTCAGACCACCGGGCGCCATGTGCGGCGACAGATACCAGAAGGAATCCGTGAACCCGTCACCATCGGTATCCGTCAGAACACGACCGACATGCCAGCGAGCAGTTCCCTTTCGGAACTCGTCTTCGGGTTTCTCGCCCAGCTTGGTATCGGACTGGCCCGGATCGTAGTACTCACCATCGATGCCGTCGCCGTCCAGATCCGTGAGATCGTAGAAGTTGGGTGGCAGGGATTCGCCGATGGGCCATTCATATCCGGAAGCAAAACTGCCCCCACCGGGCTGACCATGCACTTCGTCCATGATCGATCGGTAGCCGCGAGGATCAAACCAGGCCATCCAACGATTCCAGAAGTCATCTGAATTGGTGAATCGAGCCTGCCCCGAATCGGCAGGAGACGATGTCCCCTGGTTTTCGATTCCGGTCATTCGGAGATTGTTGGAGGTCGGAGACTGTGCCGGCCACTGTTCAACGGGAACATCCAGTCGCTCGACCAGACCGCCGTGATAGTGATAGCCATCCAGTGGCGATGTGGCCCAGGGTGAGCCCCAGCTCCAGTTCTCTCGGGTCGCGACGTTGATGTCGGGATCCCATGCCGCAGCACCGGATCGCATGCCCGTGACATCCGCGATGTCACGCACGATCCGCCATTCATTGTCGGGCCGTGAGAGGTTGGTGAGATGTCGCCAGTGACTGAAGCTGTCGGCATATTGCGCGTCCGGGAAGCCCGTATCCACGTTGCGACCACGATCGGTCGACTGTCTCTGAGGCTCGAGATCGCGAAGCCATCGGGTATCGCCACTGCCGGGACCACCTCGCGGATTCTGTCGAGGTGGCAGAATGACGCGGTTGTTCGCTGTCAGCCCCATCAAAGGCTCGTTCCAGTTGCCGGCGTTCGGGCTTCCATCCACCTCCGAGGCATAATGCAGTTCATGCTGCAGACCGACCTGATTGGGATAGGTCAACCAGTCGGGCGGATTGGTCCAGGGCGTGACCGACCAGGGCGCATAGTTCCAGGTGAAGTTCGGATCCACGCCATAGCGTGTCGCATCCTCCGACGGCTGCAATCTGCGGCTTTCATCGACCGTGTCCAGAAGCGGTTGACCCAACTCGTCCTGAGGATCGATCGGCTTCACGAACAGGGATGATGCGATCTCATTGGCGATGTCCTCGGCAATGGCATCGGACGATCCATCGTAGACCCGGGCATCACGGTAGGCCGCCGCCGTGGAACGGATTCCCTGGGCACGCGTGATGTAGGAGATCGCGATGATCAGCAGCAGCACGATCAGACCCACGACGAGAATGATGCTGTTGCCGCGACGCGCATATCGCTGCATTCGTCCCCCCGGACGGTTGAAGGAAGATCTGTTCATGGTTGACATCGCTCGGGCAGCCTGACGACGAATTGGACGACCTGGCCGTTTTCCAGCTCGGTCTCGGGATCGTGCAGGACCATTGTGAATCGCAGCGCCGATGGCCACGGTGTGTAGGAATAATCGAAGTCGTCCAGACCGTCGGCCTGACTGAATTCACCGGCATTGCCGATGATCTCACCCGACTCGTCTCGTTCATCGAGATCGACCAGAGGTCGATCATTGTTGAGTCCGAAGAGCGCCCAGTATTCGATCGGACGTTGATCCTCGTTGCCGCCGAATCCCGCAGGGAAGCTGACTTCCTCGATCGCGGATGTTTCGAAGGCCGGATCACTGACCGTACCGGTCGGGGTCGCAAATCCACTCACACCACCCCGGACGGTCTGAGGCGCGTGGGTCTGGTCCCCGAATCCAGGCGGGAAAGCGCCGGAAAAACTGTCCCAGCCCAGTGTGTTCGCATCATCGCCGAGATCACTGAAGGGCAGTACCTGGCGACCCTCGTCATAGAGACCGAACCAGCGGATGCCCTGGTATCCCTCTTCGCCGGAGTCACCGTTCCAGGAGGATTCCGGGTTGTATCGAATCCCTTCCCAGCTCACAGGAGTCTCGATCACGGCGCCGTTGAATGCCGTCTGGGTCCGCTTGGTATCGACAGCGCCGACGCCTTCATCCCAGGTCCATTCGACGATGAACGAACTGCATGCCGAGCCGATCACGGGGATCGAAAGATGCTGATCGAAACGGCCCTCCCCGGGTGGTACGCGTTCTGCGCGTGGCCATCTCACCAGCGACTTGACCAGCTCACGCTGCGTCCCCCGGTCGGCCCCGTCACCGGGCAGCGGAGGATTGCCCCCACCATCCAGGACATCGCGATTCAGACTGCTGCTGACATCGATCGAATCCCATGATCGATAGGCCGGGTATCCGAAAGTCGGATTGTTGGCCGGCCTGGACACACCCAACGCTTCCCGGAGCCCGGAAAAACGCATGCCGGCCATGTCGACTCGACCCGACTGGATCAGACCGAGATCCTCGAAGTGGATGTTGTTGGAGCTGGTGGCGAAACGGGGATCCACCGGAAAGACCGAGTTGTCCCCGAAGGCTCTGCTGAGATAGATCCGCTTGTTGCGTTCACCGGGCCATCTTTGGTCGTCATCACCCATGACGATTTCCTGTCGAGCCAGAACCCACTTTCGGGCCTCGGGCTGCGTTGCCAGGATGGGATCCGCGGGGTTCTGGGCAAAGTCGATCGTGAAGTGGGAGTAGTTCTCGTCCGTAGCCGCTCGGGGAAACTCGCGATGGATCGTGGGCACACTGGCCGTCGCGCCTCCATCAAACCAGGGGGTTATTTCATCACCACTGTCCCGGATCGTGACGAAGTCCGGATCGTGCCCGCGGAGCAGCGGAAGCGTGGTGTTGTTGCCTGGATCGGGATTGATGTTGCACGGCTCGAGTTCAGGAAACTGAATACCGTGGCCGTAGTAGACCATGGACCCTTCCGCGAGCAGCTTGGGGAACCAGTTTTCATCCGCCGAACTGTCGCCCTCGGTCGTGACATAACCATCGCTGCCCATCTGCTTGATGCGACTGACACCGTCGGTGAAGAACACCAGTTGATCGCACCGGACGCGAGCATCCGGATCGAGATTCGGATTGATCAGACCCGGACGCGGTCCGTTTCCATCCCAGGATCGCAGACGTTCATCGTTGCGAACACTCGTACTTCGAATCGCCACGACCCCCTGCGGGGACATGCGAGCGACATCTTCACGAATCTGTCGCTCGATCGCCGCAGCTTCCTGAAGGACATCGGCCGAAGCCGCACCGACATTGGAGACCTGCTGAGCCGTGCTGAAGACGCGGCCGGCCACGATGAGGATTGCGATGAGGACACCTACCGAAACCAGAATCTCGGCAAGTGTGAAAGCCCGTCTTGGATTGTGTTCAATCATGTGCATCACAGTCGCTCCAGCTGGACATACACGGGGACCAGTTCCCACTGCTGCAGGACACCCGTCGGGCTGGTGAGTTCGACGGTACGAGGGATGAACCAGACGCGATCAACGATCGGAAGAGACGGATCCGCGAATCCACCTGCCCAGAGTTCGGGCGATCCCTGCAGGGCCTGAATGGTCGAGCCTGGCAGAACGTGGGAGAGCGACTGGGGCGTCATCTCGTATCCGGTGTTCTGGCCCTGGGCCAGCAGACCGCTGACGCGTTCACGGGGAACCTGGTTGTAGAAACGCACGCCCTGTCCGTCATCGAAGACCTGATTGGGCCGGACACGACCCCGCTCGACGTTGTGGATCGAGCCGATGTTGTCCACGATCCACTGACCGGGGTACTGCCAGGACTGGGTCGGATCCGCCGGATCGAAGTCCGCATCCGTACCCGGCAGCGGTCCGTTGACGCCGACGCCCTGCCCTGCCGACCAGGGGGTGTCGAGCTGCTGCATCAATGGGATGGCGGGCTGTCGATTCGTGCCGATGTCGACCGGTCGCACACGCCAGTTGTCCACGTCGCCGCGCGGCGCGACGATGCGATAGACGTACACGGCGACATACACACTGCCGCCCTGACGACAGAGCATGAAATCCCAGAAGTACTTGGGCTTTCGACCCGTGCCGTCTTCCGGCGGCCATCGACGGTCGCCGGCATCGAAGAGCGCCTTGGGTGGTTCGAGATCGTTGAGATCAAGCGCGTAGGGAATGCCCAGTGGTCGGGAGAACCCGGGACTCTGGGCATTGAGATTCCAGGATTGGCAATAGCGGAAGAACGTGTCGTCCGAGGCCACATCGGTGACGGTGGCGTCGGGACCGTAGGTGTACCCGAGCCAGTTGAAGACATCGACCGTTCCGTCATAGGTGTCATCACCCAGGACCGTCGCATCCGCAACGGCAGGCCGCATCCAGCACCAGTCCCCCTCCTGCAGGTAGTAGGCCGGCGAATCATCCAGGGTCCCGCCCTGGAAGAACTGATCGACCTGGTCGGCCGTCCAGTAGTCCGTCCAGTCGCCGAAATCCTCCTGGGAGATCTTGGATCGGATGACTCCCATGGCCGACTGGGCCACGGCCGGGCCTTCGAAGGAATCCTTGGCCCGCTGCTGCTGCACGATTCCGGCCGGGAACAACGCTGCAACGCTGATGAGACCGATCGCCAGGATCATGATCGACATCAACAGTTCGATGAGCGAGAACGCTCTTGCATGTCTTGCAGGTTCACTGATCACGTTGCGAAACTCCCGTGTAGCGATTGATCCGGATCCGACGACCGTTGTCCGTGATGAACTCGGTGAGATCCTTCCCGCGTGCGGCAGCACCGGATTCGTCATATGTCCAGTTGCCGATGATGTACTGCTCCCGGGCAGCCTTCTCATCGAAGATCATCAACTCGGTGGCGAGTACCACGAACGGCTCGTCCTCGTTGTCATGCGCACAGAGCGGAAGCTCTTCATCAAGCGCGGTCTCGTTGGGATGTGGCAGACCACTGGCCAGTCGTCGATTGAGCACCCAGCACTCACCGGCTGGCATGAAGCCTTCCTGAAAATCGATTCGATCCGGCGGACAGGCCGGTGGCGCACCAAAGCTGGCCGCCGCCCAGTGATTGCACCAGTCACTGGTCTCCTGGGATTCGGCATCCCAGCCACGCTGGCCACCGTCTCCATTGAAATCCATGAAGACCAGGGAAGCATCGGTGTCCTGATCGTAGTTCACGATTTCTCCATCGGGCCCATAGAGAACCGCCGGCATGATTCCGGGCGGTTCACCGAAGACGCCGACCTGCCCGGTCATGACATACATCTCATCGTCCCCGAACTGATGGGCCGGGGTGGCGAAGCCCATGTCCTCGGGCATTTCGCGAGGCTCCAGACCTTGCAGGGGAACAAAGCGAGTCGCCATCCGTCGTGGCGCTCCCTGATTGGTGACGGGATCGTACGGCCCTTGACTTGCGGACTTGCGCCACCGGAAGGTTTCCCCGCTGGACTGACCCACGACCGCTTCGATGATCTGCT